>Ga0209426_1000029_pt1 | contig 300174 bp, 298 predicted proteins | sample Deesub1362B_J571_FD_187697 | JGI IMG/M metagenome (GOLD analysis project Ga0209426, IMG submission 187697) | Deep oceanic, basalt-hosted subsurface ecosystem from Juan de Fuca Ridge flank, Pacific Ocean, CORK Borehole 1362B_J2.571 (SPAdes)... ...
CCTTCAAGATCAATGATGAAGAGGATGTCTCCAGCATTCTCCCAGAGTTGTCTGTACTTCTTCTCGCTCTCTTTCAGTTTTTCCTCCATTTTCTTTCTTTCTGTTATATCCCTCGCTATCATCATCAGTTTATCAGACACCTTTGTAAGACTTACCTCTAGTTCGATCCTCTTTCCATCAGGTCTGACAAAGCTCAGTTCAAAGAATTGGGGTTCACCTCTGCTTGCAGCTTTCATTCTGTCTTCAAGGAGTGTCTTATCAAAAAGATCGTGAACCTTTTTGCTAAATAGACGCCGAAAACCTTTGAGGCCAAGGATCTCTGCCGCCTTAGGATTACAAGACACGAGCTTATCTCCCTTAAAGAGCATCACAGCCTCAAATGAGGATTCGAACAACATTTTGAATTTTTCCTCAATTTCTTCAAACTCTCTTCTCAGCTTTCCATCGGCTATCTCTTGGAGGGTCCCGTTTCTTGCTTTCAGCTTCTTTAAAAACTTGTCAGGAGGGAGATAGTTGAGATTTTTCCGAACTTCTTTTCTCGAGATCAATTTTGGATGTACTTGGAGAACTTTCAGCAGCAGATCTGGGCTGAACTTCCTTTCATCAAAGAGACAGAGAGAGATGCTTCTCATTAGAGGAAGAAACTTGTTAAGCTTGGCCTCGAACTCAAAAAAGCTTTCCACCTTGGGATAAGTCAAAACCCAGTTGGCGTTTCCGACTATTCTCAGACCTTTGTAACCCTCCATCAAAGCTTTCTCATCCAGTTCTGTAAGTGTTTCCAGCATCTTGTCGGCATCGAAGAATCCATCCTTCAGATAGGATTCGTCTTTAGAGAGAAAGATTAGCTGCCTTCTTTCGATAAACCTTTTGACATCAAGAACCTGGCCAAGAATCTTGGTGATTTCCTCCTCGTCCTCGTTCAGAATGAGGATGAGTTCATCCTTTTTCAATCCATCTGCGATGAAAAGAATGGCTGTATAAAGCTTGTCCTTCTCGTCATCGTAAAGCATGCAGAGATGATCGCCAGGTTCGATTTCATTAATGTTTGATTCTGACATCATATAATTTAAAAATTGAGTTATAATAAATATATATAACGATTATTGCCATGATAATGACTACAAATTCAGAACTGAAACTTTAACAATATGATCGTGCAAGTAGCTTACAGGTAAGCACTGAAACAAGAGTTGAAAATTGAGAGTGGATTGAAATTAAGAGACTGAGATTAAGAGCCAAATTAAAGACTACCCCATCAGGACAATCACAACCCCAAAAATTCTACTATCAGCTCTTGATTCAAAACTTCGGGATGGAAAAGCACGCCGTAAATCTCTTTTCCTTTTACTTTAAAATAAACCGGAACATCATCCAACCTCCCTAAAACTTCAAAGTTATCGTTCAATTCGGGAAGTTTACTGATCAAAAAATAGGCTCTCCTTTTTCCTTTTTTAGTCTCTTTCTTAACTTCTATATCAAAAGCTCCTATGATTTTTCTCTCCCCAAGCCTGCATCCAAAAACCGATGATATTATTTGAGCACCAGCACAGATCCCTATGATCTTTCCACCAAAATCTTTAATCCACTCAAAATTTTTTAAATAATTCAAATAATCAAAATCTTTCAAAGCAGTCCCGCTTATAATGACGTTTTCGCTTGGAGCAAAAGATTCCTCAGTAAAAGGTTCCTTATAATTCCTAATTTCAACTTCATAGCCATACTTTTCCACTATTCCCGCTAGAGGCCTTACAAATTCCTCTTCCGATAGCCTGTACCTACATGTTGAAATTATAACTGTCATCCCAAAACAGCTCTCCTAACTATAATCTCCCCCTCATTCTTACCCAGAATCTTTTCGTAATCTACCACTCTAATTTCTTTTTTAAACAGAGGCATGTATGTAACTAAAGTTTCATACTCTCCACCCTCTCCAACTACATTAGCTCTGATTTTCCTTAAATATTCCCTAAACTCCTCGTCTAAACTTTCACCTAAATACTTTGCATTGAAAGGATAGACTGCCAACCTTGTTGTTATTACTTTAAAACCTGAGGACAAAGCATCCTCAATCACCTTCTCCTCATCCATCAGCCATAAAGGATTGAAACACCAGAGATCTAGTTTATCACAAACTCTCTGAAATCTGGTTGCTTGGTAGACAGATCTAACAGCTCCAGTTACCACACCTTCTATTCCATGATATTCTTTGGCAATTTTTAAAGCATTATACAAAGCTTTTATCTGTTCCTCTTCCCTATCTCCAGTCCTAACCTTTACCAATGGAATCTCCAAGGCTTCTGCCTGTAAATTCACGATATTTGCAGTCGGATAGTGGAAAATCTCACTTTCGGAACTTTTAGGCTGTATATTGATTAAGCATGATATCTTAAAATGACTTGAAGCCTTGTACAAAGCTAAATTGGAATCTTTTCCTCCAGAATACAGTACTCCTACTCTCACCATCCATTAAACGATCTTTGATATAAAAAGCTTTGAGGTACTTTTGAGGGAAACTTAAAGACATTCTTGTTTACGTAGAACTCTTATTTATTCAGTTCTTTTTTCAGTTCTCGATGCGAGAACACCGATGACGTCCTGTCTCGCAATTATACCCATGAGCTTTCCCTCTCTGTCTACTACAGGAAGTCTGTTGAAATCATTTTTACGCATAATTTTTGCTGCTTCGGAAATCGATGCGTCGGGCGATATTGTTACGGGCTTTTTTGACATCACATCCCTTACACAGCCACTGAGCAATAGCTCGTGACGCCTCTTCAGCTCTTCCGGGATTTTCTTCACGGTTTTCCAGAAGCTGAATAAATCAAAGATCGCAAGGGGATTTAATGGATCTATCTCAACTTCTGGCAGTTCAACGGGAGTATCGAGCTTTATTATATCTGCCTGACTTATAATTCCTACAATTTGACCTTTTTCAACAACTGGGGCACCACTAATTTCCTCCTTTCTAAAAATTTCGATTACATGACTGATCTTGTCATCAGGATTAAATGCTATAACTTCTGCAGTCATAACATTTCCAACTCTTATTTCCATTTTATACCTCCTATTCCCCCTACAGCGAAGCAATAATATCTGCTCTGGCAACAATTCCCACGAGTTTTTCCCTTTCATCAACAACGGGCAGTCTGTTGAATCCATTTGAATGCATGATCGATGCTGCATCGTAAACAGAATCGTTCACCTTAACTGTCCTCGGTTTTTTGGACATGACATCAGCGACTTTCGTGCTGTTTACAATCTCAAAATCCTTTTGGGCCTCCTCATTCTCATCTAGGATGTGCAGAAACATCAGAAATTTTGAATACCAGGAAAAACCTTCAAGAACCTTCAGCAGATCAGCCTCACTTATAATCCCCACAAGCTCACCCCTTTCATTCAAAACAGGAGCACCACTGACCCTATTTTTTCTAAGTGTCTTTGCAGCTTCTAACAGCGTATCGTTCTCATCTATAGTGACAACATTTCGAGTCATTATCTTTTCAATCAACATGCTTTAGTTAAGTCACCCAGCAATTTATACCTTCCCTGGTTTGCCAGATACCCTTAAATAATGGAGATTGCGATAATAGAAAATTTTAAATATCAATAATACTAACTATTAGTTAGTTAACGAAAGTTAATAAAGAGGGGGTGAGAGTATGAGAAAGTTTTTCGATCCGTTTGAGGAGTTAAAGAGGATGCAGGATAGGTTGAGCAGAATGTTCGAGGAGTTCGAGGTCCCATACTATTCACTATCGATGCCAGTTGATGTAATCGATGAGAAGGATGAGATCAGAGTTATAGCAGATCTCCCGGGTTTCAATAAAGACGAAATAGAGGTTTACGTCGAGGATGGGACCCTCGTGATAAGAGCAACGAGGAAAGAAGAGGTCGAAGAGAGGAAGAAGAACTACATAAGACAGGAAAGGAGGTTCGGAGAGACCTATAGAAGGATCTCGCTTCCTGTTGATGTGGATGTTGATAAAATTAAAGCCAAGTACAACAACGGCATTCTAGAAGTGATCTTGCCGAAAGCAGAGAAGGAGAGAAAGGTGATAAAAATCGATTAGTCTTGAATTTTTTGATTTGATGTAGGAGGTTAGGTTTAAAATTTAGTTGCTTTTTTCTTCTCCTGCCCCTTCTGTTTCTTCTTTAGCTTCTTTAGCCTTTTCAACCTCACTCTCACTTTCATTCTTCGCCCTTAGTCTTTCTCTGTAGCTTTCATATCTTTTCATTGCTTCTTCAGCCTTCTCTTTTTCACCTATGCTTTCATAAGCTTCAGCAACATGTTTCCACCATGATTCATCTTCTTCTGCTTCCTTCTTACAGTACTCGAGATACTTCTTCCAGGCTTTTTTGCTCTCTTCCTTGTTCCCAAGTTTCTCGTAAATCTTGGCAACATCCTCCCAGAAAACACCTTCCTCCTCTGCCTCCTTGATGTAATACTCCAGAGCCTTATTCCAAGCCTCTTTTGCCTTTTCTTCGTTTATTTCTTCCCAGAGTTTTGCAACGTCCTCCCAGTACCATGGTTCATCTTCTGCATACTTCTCAAGGCATTCTGCAGCCTTATCTTTCTTTTCAGCTTTCTTCCAGAACTCATAGGCTTCTTTCCAGTAATAAGACTCTTTTTTCTCCTCTGCAAGCTTAGTATATAGCTCTGCGGCCTTTTCATATTCTTCAGCCTTCTCGTAGCACCAAGCAGCAGATTCCATCATCTCGGCTTTTATGTAGTTTTCAGCAGCCTTTACGTAATTTTCTGCCTTCTCGTACTTCCTCGCAGCAGCTCTGTAGTTACCTGATTTCTCCAGAGAGCTTGCACTCCTCAAACGCTCTGTAAAGCTTAAATCCGGCTCCATTATCCACCAGAGCCCACCTATAAAAGCAAGGATATACAAACCGGTTATGTAGCCCACATGCAACGGCTGTTGCCATACGTAGCATTGATATAGGGCATATCCTGACGTCAGTACACCTATCAGACTCAGAAAAGCATACTTCAACGATTTCGCGTAAACAAGAACACCAAGCATCACAACAAAGATTATCAACAAACCAAGGTATGCTAGGCCCAAAACTATTCTTAAAAGCGTGATGAAACCGAAATAATACCATATTCCTGCGATAATAGCGATAATTACAACAACAATCCCTATCAGCGCTGCTGTAAGTTTATCCATTATAACCACCCTTAAATATTGGAATATTTATTGAATAAAACATTTTCGTATATTCAATGTTTTTCCTAGCATTTTTAGCATGAGAATCTCTAATAACCCTAAATTTGATTCTCTGAATTTGATCCCAAAAACTTTAATTTTTGAATGCAAAACAATTCACCAGATGATCGACCAAGAGCTGATCGAAAAATTCTACTCCAAATTTTTCACGATTCCTCGAAAAAGGATAACCGTTTCGATTGGGCTTGCAACAATTGCTCTCGCATCTTTGCTTAATGGAACTGTTAGCAAGTCATTTTTCGCTCAGAGGTATTTATTCATAGGACTTGGCCTGATAATCTGCATCTTTATCGCTGCATTTGCTTTAAAAATGGCTTTAAACAGCCGGAGGATCTTCTTTCTTTCCCTTTTCATTCTTATTTTTGTAGAGATTTTCGATTTCATTGTCATCCACATCATAAACAATTTTAACTTGATTATAATGGCTCCAGCTACGATGGCGGCAGGCCTTACTTTAATCCTTTTCTTCACATCAGAATCGTCAGAGATCAGAACAGCAATCATTTCTGCTTCAATCCTTATAGCAATATACCCAGTCAACTTTATTTTCTCATTCGAAGCTCCTCACAGATTTCTTTCTTATTTTATTACGATTATCGTTGGCATATTTTTTGCATTTCTTTTTGTAAAATACATCGATAGGAATTACGGTGGGATAAACATAAAAAAGATATTGAGATCATTTCTTTTATTCTGGCTTACATCAGAACCTTCCTACTTTGAAAAAGAGTTATTTAAGACCTCTCTGAATAAAAAAGGGTGGGTTAGGTGCTTAAAAGTTGGAGATGTCCGACTTGTCAGCACATCCTTTCATCCAGGCCCTTTGAGGAACATCGGTGGAGCTATGCTCGTTGGTAAAATCTTGAATACAATTGAGAATTCAATCTACCTTCACTCCCCAGCCAAACACGACAGCAATCCTACTTCGGCTGCAGATGTTGAGAAGATTGTTGAGGCTTTGAACTGTGAATTCCCAGATGAATTTTCGAATAAAACTGCCCCTTACAAACCAATAGAAGTTGAGGGAGAGAAATTTACCCTGAAAATTTTTCCATTTGATGGAGTTAAGCTTCTGTTTATCTCTGGAAGAAAAGCCATCGATGATATTCCCGAGGACGTCTACCGCCTTGCAGAAGAGATTCTGGGTGAATGCATGATCGTTGACTGTCACAACTGTCATAAGTCGAATTATGAGGTAACTTCTGAGGATTTGGTGGAGATAAAAGAACTCGTAGAAAAGGCTAGCAAGCATGAACTTAGACGGATAAAAAACCTGAGATATTTCTTCTTTAAAAGGAAAATTGAGACGGCCAATACTTGCGGACATATAGCGATGCTCCTACTCGATTACGATGGTGAAAGGCATGCTTTGCTTATGCTGGATGGAAACAATGTGGATTGCAGTTTTAAGAATGAACTGGAGAGCTTTTTCTTCGAGAATGGGTATAAGGGGATAATAACATCTACGGATAACCATGCAAAAACGGCAATCTCGCCGAAAGTTGGATACATGCCGGTTGGAAGCGATAGGGCGGAGAGAGAGGCAATACTTGATTTTATCGGAGATTGTATCAGGAACGGTATCAGGGACATCAAAGCAGAATTCAGAGAGGTGGACGAAATCGGATACTCAAAAAAGGAGGTAGAAGTAAAGGTAATGGGAAACAACTTCTTCAAGTACATCGAGAGAGCCTTTCAGGAGATCGGAGAGAAGGCGATGTATCTTTTCTTTGCCGTGATAATCCTGCAGCTTGCGGTATCCATCCTTTTGGGAAACCTGATAATGTGAGTTTTAATAGTTCTGATACTACGAATGGTGAGTTTTAATAGTTCTGATACTACGAATGGTGAGTTTTAATAGTTCTGATACTACGAATGGTGAGTTTTAATAGTTCTGATACTACGCCAACACGGATGCTAAAATATAAATAAATTTGAGACAGACCAATTCCAAATGGAAAAAATTCTCAGTATAGTCAAAGAGGGAGAAAAGGAAAATATCGAATTTAAGGAGTTCCTGACTGATTATCATCTCCATTCTGACAGAATGCAAAGCTTAGCCTGTCAAATGAATCACAGAATCCTGATGGGGAGAGGAAAGGCAATTTACGTGATAGGCATAGCGGATTCAGGGGAGCTCAAAGGGATCAATGAGGCTCAGTTCAACGAGACCCTTGAGATTTTAGAAAAAATTTCTGGAGAGATAGAGGCAAAGATAAGTTCCGTTGAGAGATTTGAGGTTAATGGCGGATATGTGGGGCTTGTTGAGATTACTAAGTCAAAACCAAAGGAGCACGTGCTTGTGGGAACTGCAGGCCATGTTGACCATGGCAAATCAACGCTCGTGGGATGTATGATCACAGGAAAGCCCGACAACGGTGATGGTGCCACTAGCATCTACCTCGATGTTTTGAAACATGAGATTGAACGCGGCCTAAGTGCTGATCTGAGCTACGCAATTCTCAGTTTCAAGGATGGGAAAGCAATCAAAATGAAGAACCCCCTTAACAAAAACGAGAAGGCGCATCTTGTTGAGAACTCCGATAAACTCGTCTCATTCATCGATACAGTTGGCCATGAGCCCTGGCTCAGGACAACGATTAGGGGTTTACTAGGCCAGAAAATCGATTATGGTTTGCTTGTTGTGGCTGCAAACGATGGAGTTATGCGGACGACAAGAGAGCACTTAGGAATCCTTCTTGCGATGGAGCTTCCCGTGATAATAGCGATTACGAAAATAGACATGGTAGCTGATGAAAGGGTCAACGATGTCATAAACCAGATAATGACAACTTTGAGGGGAGTTGGAAGGATTCCCTATCTGTTAAAGGATAAAAAAGATGCTAGAAAGGTCGCCAATCTCGTTGCTGAGAAAAATATCGTTGTGCCGATAATAAAAACATCATCGATAACGCTTGAAGGCTACGACATTCTCGAAAATCTCCTTTATAGGCTGCCGAAGAGGAGCTTCTCCAAAGGAGATTTCTTGATGTATATCGACAGGATTTACAAAGTATCAGGCGTGGGAACAGTGATAAGTGGTAGCGTGAAAGCGGGAGAGATCAGAGCGGGAGAAGAGGTGTTCATAGGTCCATTCCATGGCGGATCGTTTGAGAGAGTTAAAGTTCAAAGCATTGAGATGCATTATTACAGGATAGACAAGGCGTCGGATGGAGACATAGTCGGTCTTGCGATAAAAGGGATTGAATTTGAAAAGCTCAGAAGGGGGATGGTAGTTACAAAGAAAGACCCTAGGGCTGTGTATGAGTTCGTAGCGGATATCTATGTCTTCAGCCATCCGACCAGAATAAAAAGAGGATACGAGCCAGTTTTGCATCTTGAAACAATATCTGAGACTGTGGTTTTTGAAGATATGGACAGAGAATACATGATGGCTGGGGATAGGGGTAAAGTCAGGCTGAGATTCAAGTACAATCCCTATTTCATCTTTCCTGGCCAAAAGTTCATTTTTAGAGAGGGGAAAAGCAAGGGAATGGGTGAGATCAGGGAGGTTTTTGATTAGAGGTTAGATTTTGATTAGCAAGTAAAAATGCTTGTGGTGTTGGATTTTGTTTAATGGTAACCATGGTGTTTCTTGTGTTTTTGTTTTATTCAGTTCTCTGGTTTTAAATAAGATTTTAAGATCTTAGATCCGTAAGTTTCCAAATTACGACTATCTCTTATCTAAAAAGTTTAAAACCTAAATGCCTAAATACCTAAATAGAAAACCTATCGCCCTTTATTTAGATCAATAACTCTCCAACCTATCAAACAACTTAGCAGAGGCTGTTTTGATTTCAGCTATTTTATCCAAATCCTCCAAATAGGTTATTCCTCCCTCCCATACAATACCGCTAACGTATTTCAAGTCCACAAATTCAAACAAGGTATTCTCGATAGCTCGAACTCTAGTTGCAAATTCTCCAAATTTTTCCAAGAATTTGTAAGAAGGGGAAGCAACGATAAACGGTTTTCCAAAATGCTTTGAAGTTAAAGATAGAGGAAGTGTGCCCACTTTGTTGATGAATCCAACTTCAAAGATGGAGTCTGCTCCTGAAACGATAAAATCGCTTTCCTTGACTGCATATCCCATGGATGCATCGGGAATCACTTCAACCTCAACGCCTTTTTCCTCGAGCCATTTTGCAACGTCTTTCCCTTCTTCTCCTGGCCTCGATTCCAGGATGATGGCTTTTTTGACTTCAAGCAACCCTTTCTCAACGATATGGCTTCTGCTGATCGTTGTAGCAATTTTCCCAGCCACGAGATTGCGTAGATTTTCGGATGTTCTCTTATTTGCCTCTGAAACTACCTTTTCTACATCAAAGTTAGGATTTTTTGATAGTACCTTGCATAGAGCTTTCAGTCCAGCCATTGCAGTATGTGAAGATGATATCTTCTCGCAAACACGAACTCTCAAGTCAGGATCGATTTTCTTTAAAAGTTTTATAGTTCTGTCTAAAATCCAGCTTGATCCATGAATTCTATCTTCAATTATTTCTCTCATTTCAGCGATTATACTTTCTTCGATATTTTCGTCAATCTCGAGTTTACTGCTTTTATTTTCTTTAACATCCTCGTTTTTCATTTTATACTCCCTCCTATTTAACTCGATTAACTCACTTGATTGGGTTCGACTCTACAACAGAATCCCAATACTCTATTTTCTATTTTTATTCCACCTTCCTCACTTTTAACCCACACAAAAGTATTTTACAACTTTTTACCTAAAGTTCTTTGTGAGAGCTCACAATATAACATCCGCAACCACATCTGCAACCGCTGCAACCGCATCCATCACACTACCGCTGCATTATGGTAAAGCACCGTTCTGGTTACTTGATAGAATGAAAAAGCTTTCTAGAATAATTATATCCTTGATCGTCGATGAATTCGGGGAGAGAGAGTTTTTCAGAAGGATCTCAGACCCAATTTTCTTCCAGTCCTTTTCGAATGTGTTGGGCTTTGACTGGAACTCCTCTGGCACCACAACCGTTCTCACAGGAGTTCTAAAATCGGTTTTGAACGATAACAGAGATATTGGGATAAAAGTGGCTGGTGGAAAGGGCAAGCAAGCTTTGGGGACACTTCAGCAAATAGAGATGCTCGCAGATGGACTCGGGTTGGGAGAGGATGAAATTGAGACCCTCCAAAGCAATAGCCGGCTGGCAGCAAAAATGGATAACAACGCTCTCCAGGATGGATACGACATCTATCACCATGCAATAATCTTCTCAGACCGTTACTGGACGGTAATACAGCAGGGAATGAATACATACGAAAGAATGGCAAGGAGGTACCATCTCAAGCCTGAAATGTTCAAACCCATCAAAATCGAAGAGAAAATTCACAGCGGGATAGTTGCTGAAAAGAGAGAGAACGAGGTATGCAATCTCGTTTCTGAAAAAAGCAAGGAAAGTAGGAAAGTAATTTTGGATATCCTAAAGAGCTCTCCATCTTCCATAAAAAGAGATCTGGAGTTCATTTCCGTCAAAAAAATCCCTAAAGGCCAGATGACGATAGATGGGAGAATTGCCGATAGCTACTCAGTTCCAAGGAGATTGAATTGGGATGCTATTGAAAAAGCCTACGAATTACAGCCAGAGAATTTTGAGGGAGTAATAATGCTCGAAGGAATGGGAAAAGGCACTCTTAGGGCTTTGGCTTTAATAGCGGACCTCGTTTACAACGCTGAATACGACAAACAGGATCCAGCAAAGTACTCATTCGCTTTGGGTGGGAAGGATGGCGTTCCATTTCCAGTTGACAGGAGAGCTTACGATGAAACGATAGAATTTCTCAGCAGTGTAATCGAGCAAACCTCACTGGACAGATTTGAAAAGGAGAAACTTGTGGAGAAACTTGAGGGGGATAAGACTAAAAGAATCTAGAAAAATTAGGATGTTGGATTAGGTCGGATTAGATAAGAGGAATCGAAGGGAAATCAAAAAATTTTTGATGTTTATGATCATATGTGTTTACCCACCTATGATTTAAGCCCCTCCTTTCGTTTTCACCATATCCCATAGGTTTACTACTTCAAAACATTTTTCTTTTTAAATTTCAATTTTTGAATCATTTTTGAATCTCAATTCTGGGATCTTTCTCTTCACAGTTTATGGAAAAACCTAGTGATTTCAGATACTCCCAACTTCTCTTCCCTTTTCCATGAATAAGAAGCTCTAAAACATCTGATTCATCGTCTACATCTACGCTCGAGAAAAACGAATCGAAGATTCCTATCGAAAGGTTCTTTGATTTTGCAATCTCAATGTGTTTCGTAAAACTTCCATAATGATATGATACTCTGAAAGCTTGGTTTCTCACTAAAAGCATGTTTGTGCCCCCTTTCCTACCGGGCGAGAGCACAACGTCGCCTTTTGAGTTTAAGAACTCGCTCACCAACGAAGGGTTGAGAAGGGGGAGATCAGCCATGATTACGGCAAGAGATTTTTTACCGGCAACCACTTTAGCAATGTTATGGTTTACGAGGTCGTTGAGGTTCCTTTCATCTACCAATACTTCAACTCCAGAATTCCTAAAATCGATTGCTTTGCAGACAGTGGCTGTTTCTTCGTCAGGAACTGCAATCACTACTTCTTCAACATAATCGCATCCTTTAATAGATTCCAAAACGTCAGAAAGCATCAGGATTGCAAGATTTTTCCTTTCTTCAAGATTTAAAATACCTGATAATCTTGTTTTTGGATTTTTTAATTTGAAAGGGATAAGAATCAAATTTTTACTCAAATTTTTAGTCCCATTTTTGATTCCATTTTTGATTCCATTTTTAGCCATGTTTTCTTGGTTTCCCAAGTTTTCTGGGTTTCCTGTATTTTCAATATTTTCTATTCTGTCTGTTCTGTCTATTTTGTTTTCCTTTTTTTCTGAGTTGGCCCTGTTTCCCATCATAACAGGAAATCTCCAGATGAATTGGATAATAAATTTATGCTTTAATCAATTTAATCAACTTTACTCAGGCTGGCAAGATATAGAGAGATAGGGGAGTTGAAAGATAAAAAATATAAAAAGACTAAAAAGGCATAAATCCAGAGAGTGAAAGCAGAGAGAAAGCAAAGAGTAGAGAGATTAAAAGAAAAAAGGAATACTATGGGTTTTGAATAGGAAAAAACTGGAAATAACGCTTCGAAAATTTTTCGACAAACTTATATTTACATCATCTGAATTCAAAGTGGTGGAAAGGATGGATAAATTCGACCTTATCTGCAAGTTCGTTTACCTCGGAGACAAAGAGATCGGTGAGACCATCGATATTTATGAGGAAAGGCTCATTGTGAAGATGGGTGCCGAATTCGCGGCCATACCGATGAAGAACATGGAGAAAGTGGAAGGAGAAAAGATCTACATAACATCCTACAATGAAAAGGATGCCCTTGAGGTAGGAAAAAAATGGGTTGATGAGAAGTCAAAGCCAGTTAACATCGAAGAACTCAAGATCTTCGGTTTTGGGGAAGAGAGCAAAAACAGATTTTCAGTCATTCTTAAAGAAATCGGAGAATACGAGGGTGAAGAAATCAGTGATGGGGTTGAACGTGACAAAGAGAAAATAGAAGGAACTTTAGAAAAAGGATCTCTAGATAAGAGCAATGAAAATGAAGAAGAAGATCTAGAAAAAGGATTGAAAAATACAGAAAAACAAAAAGGGCTTGGGGAGGGCATTATAGATAAATTATAGGTAAATTATAGTAACATAATCCACAATAAATTTAGTCCCAATTTCCGTTTGTTAATCTGTAGAGTAAAATGTGTAAAGCAAAATTAAGCTTTTAATTTTGCTGAACTAAAAAACTAAAACTAAAAAAGCTAACTAAAAACCTTTAAGGTGCAGAAATGAAGGAGTACAAACAAGTTATAGTTGTGAGGGATGATTTAAAACTTTCAAAGGGAAAACTTGCAGTACAAGTCGCCCACGCTTCCATTATTGGCTATGAACGATCAGATAAGAAAACGATAGAATCATGGAAGATGGGTGGACAGAAGAAGATAGTTCTCAAGGTTAAGGATCTAAAGGAGATGATGCTTTTGAAGGAGAAAGCAGAAAAAGAGGGATTGGTCACAGGAATTGTGAGAGACGCCGGCTTAACGGAGATCCCACCGGGCACGATAACGGCCTTGGTAATAGGCCCTGATGAAGAAAGGAAAATCGACAAAATTACAGGAGAGCTTCCTCTTTTGAAGTAATTATTGATTTTGAATTGATTTTGACGATTTACGAAACAGTACTAGTTAATTAAAGTAAAAAAGTAAAATAAAAATAAAGAAATCATTTTACGGTTGGCAATCCGAATCCGGTGGCTGGATCATCTCCTAAATCCCAGATATCCCTTGCCAGATCATGGAGGTATTCTCTTACTTCAGTGCCATTTACGTTGCCATCACCATTCAAGTCCGCATTCATCCACACCTTTGCTGCCAAGCCACTTATGTGCGGTGTTGCCATGCTCGTGCCATCCAACACATAGTAGCATCCATCGTTGTAGGTTGATTCGATACTAACTCCTGGGGCTCCGAATTCAACTTCCTTCTCTTCAATTACATAATCCCCATCGTTTACTCCTCTGGAAGACCAGTCTGGGACGTTTTCATAAATATCGATCGCTCCGACAGCAACAACTTTAACATTGGCAGCAGGATAGTCTATGCTTCCATTTTCAGGCCCATCATTGCCGGCTGCCGCAACGACAAGGACTCCATTGCTTACAGCGTAATCAATAGCGTCTCTGATCAGCGAGCTCTCGCTATCTCCACCTAGGCTCATCGAAATTATTTCTGCTCCGTTGTCGGTTGCATACCTTATCGCTGCCGCTATGTCGTCAGCCCAGCATCCGCTTTCGGTGCACACCTTATAAGCAAACAGATTTGCTTCAGGAGCAACTCCGTAGATTCCCAAGCCATCAGCTCCTCCGTCTGCGGCAATAATGCCAGCTACATGTGTTCCGTGGCCAACGCTGTCATCGCACTTGCCCTCCTTTATTCTGGTCTGGAAAGGCCCACCACCTGTGAAATCAACGCACTGCTTAACCCTGTTCACGAGGTCGGGATGGTCTTTATATATGCCAGTATCCAGAACCGCAACATCCACTCCAGCCCCTCCGCTTGTGACTGTAATGGCAGAATCGTTGTATATCTTCTCAATACCCCATGGAGTCTGATCTGATGGCAGGCATCTTACCTCCTCATCGCTTGGAGAACAATCAGCCGGGCAGGTTTCTGGGCTTTCAAAGCCCTGACAGATACCATCTCCACATTTATCTTCTGCATTCGGAGGGGCTAGGATGTGGTAGAGCTTGACTCTTTCAACTGCGATGCCCATTTTAGTAAGCTTTTCAACCTCTTCAGGAGTTAGATCGGCTGTAAAAATTCCAGGAAAGTTATGCCTTACTTTTAGCGAGGCTTTCAATGCTGGATCAGTGGAGTAAACTATATATGGAGCTACTCTAGCCCTTTCATTTGCTTTTTCTGCCGGTATAAACGCTCCAACAACTACAACCGAGATCAATACGAGAATGGTTGCAGAGATCACAACCCTCTTCATGTCCATCACTCAGATGAATGTTTTACTCAATTATTAATTTTTCTGTATTTTTTCTGTATTTATTATTACTACCATCTAATAATTATATTTTGTTTAAGAACTTATCTAAGAACTCGGTTAGCGATTCAGTAGCAATTGCTGTCAACAACACTTAAGATCTCCAATTTGAAGAAAGTTAGAAAGATGGCAAGCCACATGTCAACCTTTCCTTAAATAGATTCCTCGAGTGATGCTGGATTGACTTTAGCTTGTAAGATCTAAAGACAGATCCTTTGCTAAACCCTGATATTGACTCATTACTTCTCTCCTATTGCTCACTCCATCTACGAATATCTCCCATCATTCTGGTATATCCCTTCAGTGGCTCCCCTATCTTTAGCCCCTTGCCACTCTCCATGTCGAGAATTCTAGTTGTTCTCTCGTGATTGCCAAACCTATTTTTAATAACTGCAATCGTCTTAAGAAACTCTCCACCTACTTCCATATGCCTTCCAAGGATCAGATAGTCAGCAAATCTGCTCATTCCAGCTCCAGTGAAGTGAAATTCATCGACCGCCTGGGTGATCTCGTAAATCCCCACAAAAGTTATACCAAGCCCTTCGAGCTGCTTTTTGAGTAGGGAAAGCATTGACAGAAATTCAGCCGTTGAAATTGCCATCTCATCCACTGCGTTGAGGGGATCTATGGCTACGATTTCGATTTCCGGTTTAAGCTTGATATCCTCAATAACCATGTTGTAGAATTCCCCCAAGCTTACATCTTCTACTTCCCTCACAACTAACTTTTTTGGCTTGTAGCCGAACACTTCTCTGTATTTCCTAAGGATCGCTTCCCCAGATTCATCGAAGGTGTACAGAACTCCAGTATTTCCTTTCTCATCGTTCTCCTTCAAAATCTGTAAGCATAAACTCGTTTTACCAACCCCTGTTTTCCCGGCGATATACACCTTTGATCCTTTCAGTATTCCCCCAAGCATCTTATCTAGCTCAGCATTTCCCGTAGAAATCAGCCTCTTCTCGTACTTTTTTGGTGTGAAAACAAGAATTATCGGGTAGACGATGATACCTTTAGAAGTTATAGTAAAATAGTGTTCACCAAGATGGACATCGCCCCCTCTGTATTTGAGAACTTCTATACTCCTGAGTGCTTTTCCGTCATTCCTCTTTTTCCGCTTAAGAATGAATTCTCCGCTCGATAAGTAGCTTATTATGTCCTTCCCGACCGGATCTGTCATCTCAGCGGAAACTACTGTTGTAGCTCCTATGGAGTTAAGAAAGTTGATTATGGAAGAGAACATCCTTCTGTAAAGAGCTTCGCTCTTTATTGCATCCTTCAAAACTCCGATTCCATCTATGAAGACTCTTTCAACGTTCTCCAGTTCTTTAAGCTTTGTTATCGATTTCACAAGCTCTGCTATCTCCGACTGGCTTTCGTAGAACAGAGGTTCCCATTCAAGAATGTCCATCTCCTTAACCTTGTCCACAAAGTGAATTCTGTTGATATCCCAGCCGAAGCTATCAGCCTGAAGCTTCACCTCATCAAATACCTCATCAAAGGAAATATAAACCGATTTGCCTCCTGCAAGCAAGAACTGCAAGCCGAAAATTGTCTTTCCGGTTCCTGGTTCGCCCTTTATCAGGTAACTCCACCCCTTCTCAAGACCACCCTTGAGAACTTCATCGAAACCGGGAATACCTGTAGATACTTTCGTTTCTTTAGCATATTTAGCATACATGTCCATGCAAATTCAGAGTCACGTAAGTCTATTAACTCTTGCTGTTCTTCTCATTTTTATATCTTTATATTTTCATCATTATATGTTTATATTTTCATCATCATATTACTCAAGCTCAACAATTCCTCGTTCGTATCTAAGCTGTACATACTTTCGAAACTCATCTCAGGAATGAGCACGATCTCGGATTCGAATCTTTCGAGCTTGGATACAACATCAAAGAGAGTTGAGAAAATGAGTTTCTACCAGCCACTCTTTTAACCCTCTTTTACCCTTTCCGAAAAATATCAATGAAGCTACCAATAATATCATCCACCTGGCTTCTGATTAGTACATCGGCAAGTATCGATACAAAACCAGCTAGAAAAATTGCATCTATGACTCCACCACCCCCGATAGATATGAAAACCTGATTGGCCCAGGGGTAACATACTGCCTTATATATGTTGAGAACATCTGCACCAATTAAGACTCCAACCGTCGCACCTACATAGGATAAAAGAGCCGGATTGACTGCAGGATTCATGAATCTGAACATGAAAGATACTCCCGCAGAGAGAAGTGGTGGTATTGCGAAAAAATAAATCACTATCCCTACTCCTGGCTGAAAAGAGGTATAAAGATACGTGATAAAGGAGATTATTCCAATCAGAACAACGGATTCCCTAATCGGAACTCTTTTTTGCAAGAGTATCTTAGATGATACAATAACTGGAACAAAAAAGCCTATTATATTTATCCCCACGATTGAATTACCTACTTGAAATAAGGGAACGTCAAAGAGTCTTGGCGCAGTTACAAGACCCAAAATGCCGTACTGCTTTGTGGTTATCCAATATGGTATCGTCGAGATGTAGAGGAATAATGGAAGAAGTAAAAGCAGAATAACTTCAAAAAGTGTAAAACCAGCAGAATGGCGTAGGTATAGGATGAGGAGTTCGATTGCTATTAGAATAAAGAATACGGTTAGCAATAAAATTAGGTAGGGTTCTAACGACATACAATTCACCCAGCACCCTACAGCACTTTGCGTCAAATTACTATTTCTCGTGTATGCTAATTTCCTTCACGACTTCATTTCCGACAGTGAACTCTTATTCCCCAACGTAGATGAGAGAGCTACCCTCATGCACATTATTTGGTGTGTCTGCTAGCGATGTCCAGGAGTTGGATGAGATGTCGTATCTCCAGAAGTCCTTAGCATGATCTCCTCTTAATGCGTAGATGTAGTTTCCGCCATCGTATGCAAGGCTACCCTCATCCACTTTTTCTGGAGTGTCTGCTAGCGATGTCCAGGAGTTGGATGAGATGTTGTATCTCCAGAAGTCCTTAGCATGATCTCCTCTTAATGCGTAGATATAACCATTAGCATAGATTAGCGAGCCCTCATCCACTTTTTCTGGAGTGTCTGCTAGCGATGTCCAGGAGTTGGATGAGATGTTGTATCTCCAGAAGTCTTTGGAGTTGTCTCCTCTTAATGCGTAGATATAGTTTCCGCCATCGTAAGCCAGAAGTTCCTCGCCCTTATCCACTTTTTCTGGAGTGTCTGCTAGCGATGTCCAGGAGTTGGATGAGATGTTGTATCTCCAGAAGTCTTTGGAGTTGTCTCCTCTTAATGCATAGATATAGCCATTAGCATACACGAGAGAGCCTCCATCTCCCACTTTCTTTGGTGTGTCTGCTAGCGATGTCCAGGAGTTGGATGAGATGTTGTATCTCCAGAAGTCTTTGGAGTTGTCTCCTCTTAATGCATAGATATAGCCATTAGCATAGACTAGGGATCCCCCAGCTTCAACCTTTTTTGGTGTGTCTGCTAGCGATGTCCAGGAGTTGGATGAGATGTTGTATCTCCAGAAGTCTTTGGAGTTGTCTCCTCTTAATGCATAAAGCGATGCTCCGAGAGTCGGGGCAGGAGTAACACACTCACCCTCCCATTGAGTGTCGGACTTTCGGATGAAGATTTTTGTTATATACTGTTGCATACTATTTCCAGTATTAACAACCCAGAATGTAACCACAGCTCCATCATGAACCTCGTATTCAGGATGACTAACATCCCATCTCACAATATTTATGTTTGGAAGACTCCAGTTATCTGCAGTCATGCTATCAGGATACGACCAGTCAGGCTGGACATCATATTCCAACGGATCTTCTGCAAGATCGCTCAGATCTGCATGGATATCATAAGGAGCGGTCACATTTTTCACTAACGCAGTTATTGAACTTGCAGTCTTGTTGATACCCTGGATACAGATGTTTGTGATTGATGGCCAGTTTGGCTGTGAGGAATCTATGTTCGTGTAACCCGGCGGAATCGATGATATCGGCGGTAAGATCGATGTGCTGAATTTTATCATCCCAGCGGTTATGTCCCCGCTTGTCTCACCACTCGGAAACGCGATCGATCTTATAGCACTACTGTTTATCACTATCCTATTGCCTTTAACGTAAACTTTCGTATGTGTAGTGTTCGAACCATTCAGCAGGCTTTGCCAGACCTCTGGATAGTTGGTTTCGAGTGTGATGTTGACATACTTTATATGAGAGCGTACCTCCTCATCAGAGTAGGGATAGATGCTAAGAGACTCGACATCCATAGACGATCTGGAGGATGATGTAGCGGATACGAGAAGTATGTAGATGTTATCACCGATTATTAGGGATTGCGTATCTTTAGTTATCGCTATATTTGATGCTGCTGCTTTTAACATAATTTTTTTAATTGGGTTTAACGTATCCAATCCCGATCTAAAGTTAACAAGATCGAAGGGCAGATTTTGCTCATTTTTGATTGAATTAACATTTTTGATTGAATTAACATTTTCACATTTTTTGTTGTTTAAACCATTTTCCAAATTTTTGCCTAAAAATTCTTTTTGAGGTAAGTAGTAACTCCCTACAGTAACAAACAAGTCATCCACATTTTCTTCTCTAAAAGCAGCCAAATATACATCATAGGAAGTAGGGATTGGTGTTGGAGTGAGTGTAGGGGTTGGTTGAGTGGATGACCCCCAGTCCGTTATTATTATCCCATGCTCGTAAACGTATTTCGGGCTGTTAATTGAGCCGTAAAGTTCATAAGTTATCCTGCTGGATGTGAGGTGCCTCGTGTAGGTGGGCATCGATGATGTGTCTAAGGTGTAGTTGATGGTGATGTTAACATCGTCAAAAGATATCGATCCAGATACACCTTCACCCAGATTTGAGAATAATACCCTGTCCGGATATCTAACTCCCAGATGGATATCTACAGAGACGGGCACTTTTTTTGAGGCTGCCGTACTGATGCTGACCTTGAGCTTTTCCATATCATTGTAAACAACATCTAAATGATTTATCTCAGCCTCTTTATTCCACATAGGGACAACATAAGACTGAACAATTGTATAGGCCATTGTTAGTATCATGAATATCATTATAAATCCAATTACAGGTGTTATGCCCCTTTCACTGGGTGTTATACACCTTTCACTCCTTTTATTCATAGTATCAACCTCATTCTCACGCACACTTCATGAACAAACATCATAATATAAACCACTAATGTATAAATACCATATACACCAATGTTGCTACTCCAACAAATACGAGTGCATGCTTAAATCCTGCAACCAAATAACCCTCTCCAACCTTGCCTGCTACCAGACCGTTAAAAATTCCTTGCATCACCAGCACATGGTAGAAAACCATCTTGTAGGTTTCCACCATCTCCTTGGTCACACTCACTCCAACCACACCTGGAATTCCCTCAGATTTAGCTGCAGTTTCTTCAAGCAAGGGAATGTACTCTGAAACGAGTATCATAATAACTCCAACAAAAACGAAGAATGAAATGTAACAAATCATGACGTAGGGAAAAGCTTCAGAAGTTCTTTTCTTTTCTAGATCTTTTGTCTCTCTAGCATTCTCAGCAACCACTTCCAGTATGTTACTCACCTCTCCTCCAGCCCTCGAGGCCTCTACAATTATCGAAACTGTCCTTTTTATAAGGGGTGTTGGATATTTGTCTGCAAATCTCTTCATGGCATCCTCAAAGGATAGTCCCCACGACATCATCCTTTCTATCCATCTCACTCCCTCTGTAAGCTCACCGTAATCTCCCTTTGCCGCGATCTCTACAGCAGCATTTATGCTCATTCCCGCTTTTCTTGATAGGGCTAGATCTGTTAACAAATCAGGTAAATGAGCTTCTACCTTTTTTATTTTCTTTTTTTCATAATAATCAAAAAGCCCAGGAGGTGCGGAAGCTATAACAAAGGATAGAAGAGCCACATTGTATATCTCTATGTTAAGATAAACAACCGCCACATAGGCAAAGCCAAAGGCAAATAGTCCTGAAAACAGGAGTAAAAAGATTGGCCTCTCCCTGATTACCTCGAGTGGATTTCTAAGAAACTTTACCACCAAAGGTTTTTTCCTGTACTTCTCTATAGCTATCAGCAACTCATCGCTCATTTCGACCCCTCCGGTGTAATTGCATCTACCAGAACTATGAAAAGAATTGAACCAAGAGGTATAACACCATAAACAACGAAAAAGAGGACTGTCGGACTTGCTCCTTTAAGCATCAACATGGCTGTATAAAGCACGATTATAAAGAGGGGTGCTGCAACCAGACCGACAATATAGACCTCGGTGATCATACCCAGAGTTGTCAAAAAGTCCTCAAATTTCTTTCTGTTCTGCTGTAAATAGTCTCTAGTTTTGTTAACGAAGTAATCACCCATTTCTCCTCCTGAAAGGGTTGTCGTAACTGCCCCTTGGATAAAAGCTCTTAAACTATCAGAGGGGGTTGTTACCGTTAGGTTTCTCAAAGCGCTAAGGAAGTCATAACCAAGCAACTCGACATCTCTGACGATCTTTCTAGCCTCGAAGCTGACCTCCCCATACATGTCCTCAGCCATGGAGAGTCTCTTAAAAATCTCGTACGGAATAACACCCACAGCAGCCATTGAGGAGATGTAACCGATTGCATGGGGTAAGATGCCATCTATTTTTCTTCTCCTCTCCCAAGCCCTTAGTTTGGGGAGTTTGAGGAATATATTGTAGGTTAAAAATGGTGTAAGTACGGCTATCAAAACGATTATCAAGATTTCCCAGCGTGTCAGGGAGAAGTTCATCGTAACCGTGTTGTATGCAGCGAAAGAGTAATTCTTGATAACTTCCGCATATCCAAGGATGTTTTTCCAAAGGGTGTTAACATCGACGTTGCGTAAGTTGACTTTTCTCAGATCAGATAAACGCCCAAGAAATCCGATCCAGTCTATTTTAATGATGAGGATTATCTTAACCAAAAGAAACGCAAGAACTGAGATGATCGGGACAATGATGGATGAGAAAAGTGCCAAAGAAAGCCACTTCTCAAGTGGAATGTACATGTTGGCCCTTATTAAATCATTTCTCAGGGACTCGTATTTGTGTCTTTTCTTCGCATAGTATTTTCCAAAGAGCCTAAATGCTCTCTCCGATACCATTTTCCACCGTCCCATTCTCTACCATTTTCATAACCTTCTCAGGGTCCCTTGCATACTCAAAAACAATTTTTGCCATATCCTTGAATTTATCCATCTTATTTTTCTTCATCCACTCGAGTACTCTTATCCTTCTGTCGAACTCCTCTGATAGCTCAACCTCATTCATGTTCAGCCTGTCCATTATTTCAGTAAATACCTTTGATTCTCCGCTGAATTCAAATTTGTCTGGCCTCCAAGTGAAAAGTTCATTCGTCTTTAGAGATTCGGTCTCAAAGTCGACATCCAGCACTTCTGTAATACGTATGCATCTCCTCGCCCTCTCTAAACCTACTTTTACTGACCTCAAAATACATATGATGTCGATGTTATCCAGCAGCAGTAACGGCACTTCAATCGGTGGTTTCGTTAACCTCCTAACAACAGCATCAACCGAATCTGCATGGAGGGTTGAAAAAGTGACATGGCCAGTGGCCATAGCTTGGAAAAGTGTGTAGGCTTCTCTCCCCCTCACTTCACCCACTATAATGTACTCGGGCCTCTGTCTTAAAGCAGCTCTCAGCAACTCGTACATATCTATCTGCTTTCCACCCTCCTCGGTCTCCTTTGTCATAGCTGGAATCCAGTTTTCATGCAGTAAATTGATTTCTCTCGTATCCTCTATGCTAACAATCTTACTTTCAGGAGGGATGAACATCGCAACTGCGTTGAGTGTAGAAGTTTTCCCGGTTGCGGTTCCACCGGCAATTATTATGTTGTTTCCATTCTCCACAGCCATCCACATGTAAGCCATCATCTCAACTGAGAATGTTCCATAGTTTATCAGATCAATTGGAGAAAAGGGTATCGGCCTAAACCTTCGGATAGTTATCGTTGAGCCTTTGGATGTCACCTCACTCCCCAAGCTTAGCTGCAGTCTGTCACCGCTCGGGAGAGATGCGTCGAGAAGCGGTCTTGCTAAGGAGATGTGCTTGCCAGCCCTTTGTGCAAGTTTATATATCAAGGAATCAAGTTCTTCTTCATCGAATGAGACATTTGTAGGTATTGAACCGTATCTCCTGTGGTAAACGTATACCGGTATGTGAGGTCCATCAACCGAGATGTCCTCGATCATCGGGTCTTTTAAAAAAGCGTCGAGTTTATTATACCTGATAAAATCCCTATATACATAATAAAGTATCTTCTCCAGCTGGGACTCTTCCACCTCTATAGAGAAATCTCTCAAAATCTTGTGTATCTTCTCCTTCAGGAATCCCTCAGGATTTTCTACCTCTTCAATTCTAACATCTATTGTTTCATAAAGCCTCGTTTTCAGCTCTTTTAACAGTTCGCTCTCACCCTCTGTCAATATCGGCTCCAAAACTTCATACCTGGATGGTGAATCCAGAATCCTCACACGAACAAAAGGCTCTTCAATAGAATAGCTTTCGATCACGTTTGCTTCGATGGTTTCAATGGCTTCAATGGTTTCTAGGGTTTCTACGACTTCGTTCTCAGACAATTCTTCATCCTTTTTTTCAACTTTTTTTTCCTTCTTTTTTCCCCTCCTAAAGAGTCCAAACATCATTTTTCAGCCAACCAATACAATGTTAAAAACTTCAATTACCTAACTTACCCAACTTCTCAATTACCCATCTACTCAACTACTCAGCTAAAACCTCTTGTAGTTTCGCCATTAACTCTGACCTTGATATCGGGAAGGCAATAAATTGCTTTGCCCCGGCCTTTATCGCCTTTACCACAGTATCTATGTCTTTCTTTTCCGAGAGCATTACTATCTTTGCATCCGGATCTTGTTCAATTATCGTTTTTATCGCCTCTATTCCATCTATATCCTCAAGTTCCATACCGACCAACATCAGGTCTGGTTTAAATTCCAGATAGTACTTCAACGCAGCGTAACCTGACTTAACATACTTCAGCACTTCTACATTCTCCTCCTTCAGCAGCCTTCTCACCATGGCATACATAAACACGGAGTTTGTAGCTATGATCACCCTTATTTTTTCCATAGCAATCTATCATAATTGGTTATATTTATATTTAACTTATATACCCTATCACCTTGATCTCTGAATTCCACTCTTTGCATACAACACCCACATCGGAGAACCCCATGCAATCTCAGATCACAGAACTTCTGTAAGTGATACCTCTGGATAATCACCATTTGCTCTAATACTCATAGCCCTTATGTTCGTCCATGGATTTACTCCATAAATGCAGGGAACACCATATATGACCTTGGTTCTCAAGTAGACAGATGCTGCAGGTTCCATTTCTTTACATATATCCTTGCCTTCTCCTGAAAACCCGAATGTAAAGCAACTTTCACATACCTCGGAGAGAACCTTGTCGAACTTTCCTCTCTCGAAAATCTCTTCCAAATAGAATATAGCCACGGGTATGGAGTCCTTTGAATCGCCAACCTTTGTCTTGAGAGCATCTATGTCATTGACGAGAATTATATAGTCCGGATTTCTGACGAAGGGCATAGCCTCCTTTATGAAGTCAGGTTGTTTGTATTTCATAGAGATGAAAATTACCGGTCTGCCAGAGTTTGCAGAGTTTACTATCAAATTCTGCATCAGAATTTCAAACGGTAGATGATCCCCTTCAAACAGGTTAAAGCTCCCGTATCCTCCGATCAGCTCATCAAGTTGCTTTACTCCCGATGATATTCTGCTTCTCGATATGTCAGGGATTGGAGGCGGTGGAGATGGATTGACTATCCTTGGCTTTTTATAGGGGGAGAAGGCTCTGAAAATTCCATTCAAAAGCGTGAAAAGATATGTGGACTGAGATATCGGATATCCTCTAAGCTTCTGGATGTACATTTTTCTTATGCGTCTATTCTCAACATTTTCGTTTGTGGTGGAGATCACACCATCAACCAAATAGTCGAGGGGTTGCTGCTCGAGGTACTCAACAATGAAAATTATCTTTATATTCGTTCTTCTTGCAAAGTCACATATATTGTGTTCGAGCTTTTGTCTTTCCTTTGGATCATAAAAACCGGTATAGGATGCTACAGCATCCCAAGAATCGATAACAACGATCGGATTCGGTATATTCTCTGTTCTCATATACACAGCTTTTAAAAACTCAGGGACATCCGTATACTTGAGCGGTTTTATTCCTATCGTTTTCGCCGGTCTTTCTGAGAGAGTCGCATCCACTATATTCTCCGGAGACAACCCTTCCTGTATCCACGGTACGTGGTGGTATAGGGTATCGGGATCGACCCTTGTAGAGAGATAGATTCCACTCCCTCTCATTTTCGTCAGAAGTGTTAGGGCGAATGCCGTTTTTCCTGATCCAGGGGGTCCCTTTACGAGCAGGGTCTTTCCTTGGTCATCGCTGAAGAATCTGGTTATCTCCTCTGGAACGGATTCTTGTATCATAGTAACCATGAGGAGAATGTGAAATAAATAACTTTTCCTCATCACCATCATCAACACGTTATGCTCACCATAAGATTTATATACTATGAGGTTTCTAAATAATGCTACAAGGTGAGGTAAGGATGGAAGAGAGAAACAAGGTCGTGTTCGCTCAGGCACCCGTGCTCGAGTGGAAGCTTGAGGAACTCAAGCGGCTATCCGGAAAGAAGACGACCAAGGATGCACTGAATGAGGCCATTGACCACTACCTCACCTGTCCTTTCGTGGGGGTGAAAAAGAGGCTGGAGACAGAAGAACCGGAAAAACCACGAAAGGATGGATGGTGGTGGTATCCTGAAAAGTAAAAAAATTAAAAAGGGGGTGAAATATGAGGAAATGGAGAAAGGATGAGAAGGCTGTCAGTCCAGTGATTGCAACAATACTGATGGTTGCAATAACAATAGTGCTTGCAGCCGTGATTGCAAGTTTTGTCTATGGATACACCGGCTCGTTGGAGACGACAAAGGACGTTACCGCCACTGCAAGCTTTATTGCCAAGGGTGGAACCAAAACAATTATTGTGACCTATCATGGAGGACCTGATCAGGATGATGTATCTAGCCTAACAGTGTATGCCACTACCGCAGGTGGAACTGCAATCACTAGTGGTACATCACTTAGTACAACCGTTGGCAGTTCAGTAACATTAACAAGTAATGTAGCTAATAAAGGACAGAACCACGTCGTTGTTAAAGCGACATTCAATGATGGTACAGAACAGGTCATATTAGACACGTGGGTCTAAAAATCTTAGAGCTTAGAGGTGTGAGGTAAAAATTAATTTTATTTTTTATTTTAAATAAATACCCATGTAATGGGTGGACCTTTCTCCATAAAAAATCTGCTTCCAGTATTCCATGCAATATACCAGTGAACATTGTTCATCGCTGGAAGAATAAACCCTGCACAAGGTGCTTTTCCGTAAATGAATCCAATGTTGAAGATCCAGAAAAATGTTGAAAATAGGGAGAATCCAATTGCGTAGGCAAATATTCTTCTCGATTTTTCACTTTTACTTTTAATCATGTAAACAAACGAGGCAAGCAAAAATAAAATTGCAATCCAAGCTAAAATCTTGAACAACGCATACAGATTGTTAAAGTCTCTATGTCCAAAAACAATGAATCCGTAAATTATTGAGGGTGTGAGTAAAATTGAACAGCTTATAAACACTTCAAAAATTTCTTTTGTTTTTTCAAAGACCTCATATCTATTCAAAAACGAGATGGAGAAATATAGGAGCGGAACGTATATTGGAAGGAAGTATCTTGGATCCCACTGACCGATCCACAAAGCGGTGGGATCTGCTTGCTTAGAATATATTATGAGGTGGGAGATCAGATATGTAACAAACAGAAAATTGAGGTAATTTTCTCTTTTAATGATCTTTGAGAGGTTCTTGTACTTTACAAACATGATAAACCTGTAAATCATGAATGCTGAAAATATTAAAATGGGTGTGGCCTCGAAGATAGTCATCAGTGTGCCATTGTCGTTATGAACAAAAAGTGCAACGAAATTCTTTGGAATTGTCAGCCATGATCCAACCTGGTGTTTGAAAACATCAAAAATTTTGGTTGAGCTTTTTGCAATTAAAACAGTCTTTTCCTGAATTTGATGTGCAACTGGAGCAGATTCGTTAACCTTTCCAACCACAATCACATCCTCAGAAGCTACCATCGGTGGAAAGAAGATATTCTCAAACAGCAAATAGTTATTGACGAAATAGGGCGTTAGAGATATAACAATAACAACAGAAATTTTTATTAAATTCAGTATTTGAGCCTGAATACTTTTATTTCTACTGACATATAGGATTTCTGTAAGAATCAGAGAGATAAAAAGTGGTATCGATGCCTCAGGTCTCACCCAAAGTGCCAAACCAAACATCGAAAAAGCGAGATACTTCCTCTTCTGGTCTGAATTCGCAACATAACCCGTAACATAGCTGTAAAAGAGATATATACCTAAAATTAAAAATAAGAGTGAGAGAGTATGATCCTTACCCGTTAATGCCCAGATCGAAAATGGTGTGCCAAACAAGCATACAACTGCCGCGAAAATTCCAATTTTTTCATCATAAATTTGCCTGAAGAGTTTGTAAACAACAGCTATGATGATCGAATTGGCTGTGATATTTAAGAGATTAATTGAGAGTATCTCACCCCAGCGAGCGAAATCTAACGGTTTGAAATGGTAAATGTTTATTAAAAAGAAAATGAGAATTGGAGTTACCAGCAAAAACCTTTCTTTTTTACTTCTGAAGCTCCGATGTATCAAGAAGATGAGCAATACAAACCATAAAACGTTCAAGAGAAGTCTTACATTGACAAGGTGATCTATCGCAGACAATACAAAATAAATCGGCAGGGCAAAGAATGGTAGTGCATGAGTGTATGCACCCACAGGTTTCCCATTTATTGTGCGTATCCCATGATCCCCACCATATTTGATTACGTCAACTGTTAAAGAGCCATTTTTTAGGTTCACAAGCTGATTTGCCGATATCCATTCATCGTTTAAAAGCAATCCAACCTGACAGAAAGTTAAGAGGAGTGAGAATGCTAAAAGAAAAAATACCAAGGATTTGTCCTTAGTCTCCTTAGTCTCCTTGGTCAACACCAGTTTTATGTGTCTAATCCACGATCCAGCATACATTTTAATCATTTTTACTCTTAAATTTTTATCTAAGTTCACAATTTTTGTGATTTTGCTTTTATATAAGTTTTTCTGAAAATATTCCAGATTTGCGTATTTAGTAGCTAATTTAGGACTCCAGGAAATTGTAGAATGTCTTACCAAGTTTTGTCATTTGGGCATTTGTCTTCTAATCGAATTTTCATAGCAATACCTAACGATCCAAACAAATAAAGATTCAAAACAAATCTAATCAGTATCATTTAGTTTAATTTTTGAACCATATTAGAAACCCATCTTAGCTGGCAAGATCTGGCAAGATCAATAAAAAAGTATGTTAAGATGTGCTCCTTAAGCCTTGGCTTTGAGTCTATTGGCAAAAAATTTAAAATTTCTAAGATTAATAAGACCAACCTTTCATGATTGCCTTTCAAGATTTTAGCATTTTAGCCCATCTCTGGGATTAATCATCTCTAAAGATTAACCTCTCTTCCTCTTAAGTGCAATGGCTGCCAATATTGCAATCACTACTACTGCAACTAGCACGAAGATTGCTCCTGGGAATGGCCATAGTACTGGGGCTGGAGTGGGTGTTAGAGTTGGAGTTGGTGTAGGACTCACAGTCGGTGTTGGGGTTGGTGTAACAGCTGGTGGTATCGGAGTAGGTGTTAAGGTAGGTGTAGGTGTAACTGTTGGAGGTTGCTTTACTTTCACTCCAATCGCAAACAAACTGAAGTTATATGTGTGTGCTTTGTAGTAGGCAAAGTTGGAATCGCTCTCTAAATACTGTGTCTCAAGCTCCTCCCATACCTTTGATTCGTTGTTCCATCTAAACATCGATATATCGCCGAAACTATATCCTCTACTTTCGATCCAATTTTTCTCCACCCTGAACTTGATATAAGCTTCCTGCGGATAGACTTTCTCTCTCGTTCCAAATTTAACTATAACAATTTCGTTGAGCTGATAGAGATCGACTGGGGGTGTTAGAACGCCCTCCGGTAGTTTTATGGCTTTCGAGAATCTCACATCTGCATAGACACTCTCGCTGAATTTTAAGCTGAATGATACCAGGTTTGTTAGTCTCGTGTAGTTTACCGGGATGGAAAGATCATACCACTCTGGCTTTGGCAGATATTTTGAGATTGCAAAGGCATAATAAAATGGAGCCGTGAAAAGAGGCGGTCCACCTCCTCCACCACCAACAGGTATAGGAGTGAGTGTTGGAGTTGGTGTTGGAGTTGGTGTGGGAGCGGGAACAGAGACGCCCACGAAAGTGCTCAATCTATTTGTTATGATATAGAGATACCACAAACCTAGCTCTGCGTCGTATTTTCTACCATTCTCGTTGACGTGCGCTGGCGCGTAGGTTGTTGTTTGAGGTTCCCAGATTTTAGTTGTCTCATTAAATCGGGATATGTAGTCTGTGTCGTTCCCCTCAACACCTTGTGGATAGTAAACCCTTATCTCCACCCATGTTATGTTCTCAGGAGATATATCTGTACTTACATAAATGTAATCGCTGATAGGTGTACCTTCCCAGCCTGAAATTGCTGTAAACGCTACACCATCCGGATTTAACCCCGTTTTTGCCACATTTATCGTTCCAGATTGCTTTGCAGTTATGTTGATGTATGAATTCACTTTTGTAACATTGCTCTTTCCGGTTTCTACCGGTACATTCGGAACCACCTGAACATCTGAAACTTTTGCCTTCACCAGATCTTTTACAAGTATGGGCTCGTAAACCTCTTTGAACTCAATACCCTCTATTATCACCTTCCCCTCTGTTATCTTCGGTAACCCAGTTTCTGGATCTTCTAATACTTTTGCATTTTCAATAACAACATTCTCAAGAGTGATGTTACCTATAATAACGGAGTTTTTGGCTACCACATTAACAACCGTTGCATCCTCTATAGTACTTCCCGTCACGTTTGATGTACCCATAACTTTTGCCTTACCTTTTACAACGGAATTCACTACAACAGCATTGTCTTTAATCTGAGCGTAGTCCTTAACAACGGAATCCACAACCATTGCATTATTTGCAACCAATGCATTATCAGTTACATTTGCTGTTCCTCCCACTATCGCATTGTCCATCACGACCGCATTACCAGTGACTACAGCATTATCTTTAACCGTGGCATTTCCTGAGACGGTTGCATTACCCAGAACGGTTGCGTTACCTAGTATTTTGGCCGAAATTTTGATTACCTTTGATGTTGAATCTTTACCTCCAAGGTTATCTGTAACAATCAATATAACGGTGTAATTGCCTGGAGAAGAGTAAATATGGGTTGGATTCTGTAAGTTAGAGGTTGTACCATCACCAAATCTCCATTCCCACGCTACAATCGATCCATCCGAGTCAGGATCATAACTTTGGTCTGTAAAGGTTACGGTATCGCCAACTTTTGGAGATGATGGAGAGTAAGTAAAGTCGGCGATGGGAGGAGTATTATTGAGTGGAGAAAGATTGAGTTGCGTATATTTGCCTGATTCGAAAACGTGACTTCCAGCCCATGATCCATTAACATAAAATTGAACTACATCTCCACTTACACCCCCATCCTTTTGTGCAGTATCAGGATCGTCGGAGGGTACAAAGAAGAGAGGAGTGTGACCGTACATTCCGTTTACAGTTGTTGTGGTTGCATAAACGACTCCACCTATTTTTGCTGTCACCACTGTGCCATCAGGAGCGGGAGTTTCACCTATGGTTACACTTCCAAAGAACTGATGAGGAGGTTGAGGAACCGCTAAGGCTACCTGAATCAGTAGAATAAGGAGCCCAACAACTATTGATGCCCTGATTTCTTGCCTCATTTTTACACCTTTTCTAAAAATAAAATAAAAGTAAATCTATGGGGTTATGGTGTTATCTCTCCACTCTCCTTAACGTAGAGCCAGTAACCATTTCCAGGTTTCATGTAATCGTCTGGTTTCAATCTCTCGAAAACACCCTCTGCAACTTTGTTGTGTCTAAAGTCAACATAGTTGTTATAGCCTATCAGTGAAGTCCATGTTCTCTGCGGATATGTTAGGCCTGAGAGGTACTCCTTCACTGTCATATTGACTTCGGAATGGAATCCTATGAGGTTCCACCCCTTGTATACGGAGTATGTTGGTGGTAGTTGACCTGGTTTCAAGTATACACCCGTGTACTTCAGCTTAATCGGTACTGCAACAGGTGGAATCGGTGCACCCGGTATTTGTACGGTTTCATAGGCTGATGAGTTCATAAGTACCCAGTATCCTTTACCCGTCTCAAGCTTTGTAAGGTTGAATGGTACTCCTGATGACTGCGGATGATATACAGACCAGTTTCCATGTCCCGCATTGTAGTACCATATCGCATCAATTCCACTAACACCCTGGGTTAAGGCATCCGCGCTTTCATTGTCTGGTATGAGTGGTAATGATATCAGGTTCCATCCAGGCATTAAGTTGATTGTGAACGCAGAGAGGGTGGAGGTTATGTAAACATTTACACTCGTTATATTTCTATTTCCAGCTTTATCAATCGCGGTTATGTTGAATGTGTAATTACCAGTTACAATTGGTACATCTGTCGGTATCGTAATTGGTGTAAAGTGAGTGGCATTTCCAATCTCCCATATGAGCTTGTAGAACACCTCTGTCTCATTCATTCGTATCATCATTGGCCCTGCCTCTTCAGGTCCACTTGGTGTTATTAAGTACACTCCCTCCAAGCCTACTCCACTATCATTGGCTATAACCCTTATTACTGCTTCATCTCCCGGTCTTGCGGAGACTACTCCAGTCGGATACACTACTGGTAGAACTTGTATGGTTGGCGGAGTTGTATCAAGTGTAACGTTCATTTGGGTGGAGTTGCTGTTACCAGCTTTGTCATAGGCTCTTATCTCAAGCAGATTTGTCCCTTCCTGTATCGTCTTCAATGTGTAATAGTCACCACTTTCTGTCTTCTTCTGTATTAACTTGGATGTACCACCTGCAACCGTTAGGTAGACCTCAGCCTTCTCAAGACCAGCATCCATAACGTACCATGAAACGTTCAGGACGCTTTGGTTGGTGTATGGAGGTACACCGATAAAGCCTATTTCCGGTGGAGTTGTATCGAGAGTGACATTTACACTTGCGTAAGCTGGCGGTGAATAGGCATTCTGAGCTTTAAGGGTAATCTTGTTGAGTCCTTCAGCAAGCTCAACCGTTGTATTGAATACCCCATTCACGACTGGAATTGGCTGTTCAATCTGGCCAGCACCCACAATTTTAATATCATCAATGAACCAACCCTGGAAGTCATTACCCCATTCGTCCTTTGTGTTGAATAGGAAGCCGAGTTTAACCGACTCACCCTCATAGGCACTCAGATCTACCTCAACCTTCTGCCACATAAATTGTGGTACGAATATTGCTTGTAGGTCATCACGTACAACGTAATTCGAGCCCGGATATTCGTATGTTGACTTAAGCACGTTCTTGAAGTACTCAACATCCGCACCTGGTCCAGGCCCAGATGGTGGTGGATCTAAGATTATTGCCACAATCTCTATCTTGTTATTCGTAAACACCACAACTAGCTTGTGGTCATAGTCTGGTCCCATCTCGGTGTCCCACCATGTCCAGAAGGTGAGCTTGGTCCCAGCTCCAATGGTAACGTTGTTCTTAGTTTTCAAAATACCAGCATTAGGCTGACCTGGCGTGTTGTAGTTCTTCATACCACCATCTTTCTTACCATACCACCATGCATGGCTGGCACTGTTATAATCTTCTGTTGTAATATGCCATAATGATGGGCCCGCATAGAAGGGTGCTGGCATTGGTTCAAATGGATTGGTCATATCTTCAGTCGTATTTTTCCATGTATCCAGGCTTTTAGTTATGTTTTCGACATCATCACTTAGCAATGTAGTTTCAGTTGTTTGCAAGAATCGAGATATCTGAGTTAGGCTTGGGTCACTAACGGTACCGTTAACCCAGATTGTGCTCTTGTTTGTATAGGTATCTGGTGCCGGCGTATCAATTGTGATGTTTATCTGGCTCAGTGCCCCAATGCTGAAATCCTTTTGTGGTGAAGCCAGCTTATCTGGATTATATGGGTCTCCAGCCAATAGAATAAACCTAACTGAGTAATTTCCGGTATACTTTAAATCGGCAGGTATTTTCCATTTAACTGTATAGTTGACATAAGCTGACCCGCCACCATTTGAATACCCATATCCATATCCGTATCCCCAGTTATAGTAACCGTAACCACCTGGAGGGGGATACACTGCTTGTAAGGCGCCATTTTTATAGACAACATTTTTGTGTGTGACAGTTACGTTAAGTTGTTGCAGATAGTTGTTTTCGCCATTTTTAACATACATGCCCTGCTGCACTGGCAGATTCACAATCTCTATCGGATAAGGATTTCCATCTTTAAATACTTCTAATCTTACGCCAACAATCGGAACCAATTCATTTGATTCGATCTTTATCGTGTTCGTGAACGTTACGGTTTCTCCTAGCAAATACTGTGTTTTATCTGTTTGCACGGATAAAAGAAGACTTATTGCTGGCTGGCTCAATAGCAACATTCCTATAATCACTATTGTTATAGCTATGCTTGTAATACTTTTTCTCATAATCACACCTCACACTCTGAAGTTAGCTTCTTCTAGCTGTTTTAGTTAACCAACTTTTGTATTTATTGTATATATAACATTTTTGGTATTTATTAGAAGCTGCATTATTACTGTATTACTGTAAATTATTGGTAGAGACTGTAGTAGAGAAATCCAGAAAGATCGTAGTCTCTTAAATGGTCTTTTAAATTGTCTTTTAAACCACTTTAAACCACCTCTCTTCATCGAACTATCTCCATCATAACTAACTATTAGCAAAAGCTCCCTCATATAATATAGACAGGTGGGCTCTAATTTGCTCAATCTGACTCCATATGGAGTCTTTTTATTGCATATCTCTTATATACCTCCTATATATCTATATTTCATAATTTCACAATATTCATTCTAACAAACCGTCAATTGAGACGAAATTAAGACAAAATACTTATCTTAACCCTGAACATCCTGCAGACACCTACTATCTCTCCCACAGAAACTGCTAACTTTTGCTGATATCGCTTAATCCACAATCTTCCATTAATTCTACCATAAGGGATCTCTTCAAACTTAGAGATCTTAGTTGCCACGCACCACACACCAAAAGACACACACCAAAAGATTTTAAAAGTCCTGAATAAACTGGCATCTCATGTCATGCGTGCATAAGGCAAATAATAAAGATCAGATTGAAATGCAAACTCAAATCGTCAAGTTTCACCCTTACTACAATAGATGTGAGACGGTAAAGAATGAGACAGTAAGGAATATATTCTCTAATAAGTGGAAGAGAGCCAGAGCCAGTTATTTTGTAGCTTCTTTATCAAAACCAAGAAGTCTTGAAAAGAGAAGACATAAGGTGTTTGAAGTTCAGATAAGGTTGATTGCAAAAGGGTTAAGTGGAATAGATTGTTCTGAAAATACATTGTGGATAACTTTATCAAAGCAAAAGGAAATTTTATTTTCAATCGTGCAGAGATATATTAGGGTTCCGAGAGATGCGATAGAACATATTTGTTAATCTGGCCAGCAGAGACTGAGCTCTTGCAATGAGGGGGGTTGGCCAGAGTCAGCTAACGCTATCTTTGACTAAAAACTCTACTAAAAAACCAATGATGATACTTTTGCCAAATTGCTTGATTGAGAAGACACCAATAAGGTAGGATTAGCTAATTTTAGCTAATTCCTTGAGATTGTCAATGTGATAAAGATACAGATAATAGATAAACAGTTTTAAATTTTAAAGTAAATGGATTATAAGTATCAATAAAAATAAAAATATCCAACGCATAACCCAATAGACCATTTCGTTCAGTACAGTCATGAGCTGTAGAGTTATATAACTCGCAGATGACTTCCAACATTGTTAAGCCACACTACAATCTTCCTTATAATCTCAACGAATCGAGGTGGGAGGGGCAGGAAGATTATATCCACATCTCCATCATCAAAGAGGCGTAAGATGGATAGAAGTAAGAAATAGATTACAAACGAAGTGGTTATCTCAATAAAAGATAGTAACCTGCCATCGACATGAATAAGGAGAAATACTACTGAGAAAATTGAATAAGCAAGGCAAAGTTTTAGAATGTGCTCTATTGACCCTTTAAAATAGAATTTTCTTACATAATATACGCTAAGCGTAATGGTTGCAATGGCAGATGAAATCGCCACCGATAAAGCAGAAATGAACATTGGATTTTCATTAAAGAAGTAGACGACAACAACAAGCGAAATAGAAGAGATAAATAAGCTGATGGCAGGAATTTTTAACTTTTCAAATGCTACCAAATTTGAAGAAATTATAAATGTTAGGCAAATAAAAGCCATACCAATAGAAAGTAATCTCAAAACTTCAGCTCCACCCATATATTTTTTGCTGAAGAATAAGTTGAGCCACGTTTCTGGGTCTACTGCCATAGACACACAGATCGGAAATATAAAGAGTATAATGTATTTTACCGATTGGAATGCGTATTCATCTCTCCTACTATTTGAGTGTGAAGAAACATATGGGAAAAGTACTGATACGAGAGCTATCGTAATCCAAAATGGTCCTCTTGCAATCGTAAGTGCGGCATTGTAATCTCCTGCTAGGATATCGCTACCACTAAACCACCTCATAAAAACTATACTGGAATTTATTATGAATGCTATTCCAAGAAACACTATAGAAACAAAGAATGTTTCGGGAACCATATCTTTAACAAAACCCTTTGACGGTGGCAGTTTTATCTTGTTTGTACAATAAACTAAATATCCAAAGACAACAACGAAAGAAACTAGTAAACCCGCAATTCCTCCAATAGCCCCTAAGCCGAGCATAACCAAAACAACAGCGGAGGATAGCCTTAGAAGAGATAATAGAATGATTGCACCAGCAACTTGGTTAAACTTTTTCATAGCTCTAAGAAGGGAGCTATACGAATTCACAAATGCTGAAAGGAGCAATGCCGTTAATACGAGCATGTTTGGTACAAAGTATGTTTTGGATTTATAGGAATAGTATAATATTATCAAAGAAGCAATAAAGGCGAGAGTGAAATTCCCTGCAATTGTAGTTCTAAGGATTTTTGACATCTCCTTTGGTGGTGATGATACCATTCTCCTCGTTCCACTCCAAGAGAACGTATTCTGGGTCAGAACTAAGGCTATGAAAAATATCGAGAGGGCAACACCAAGTATACCGAATTCGTGCTTTGGCAGTAGAATCCCCATCACGACTTGGTAGAGATAGTTAAAAAGGCTTGATACTATAAACGCAACAATCATAATATAACTGTACTTTGCTATTTCCCCCTCCACGGTGATGTAAAAGTAGTGATGTATATAACTGTTTTTAGAAATAACAGGTGGTGATTTGATTTAAAGCAGAGTCGATTCAAATCGTCTTAAAAGGATAGTTGCTTTTCCATCGATATAATGATCAAATGTCATAAAATTATTAAAAAATGTTTTCTATATGGTTGTTGACCGTGTGTAGACCATTCTTAACAACCTCATGGAAAAGTTAAAGCTTATTTTTGTTTTAAGATTGAAAAATGGTAATGGGATAAAGTATTTGGAGATGATGGGTTAAAACTTTAAATGAAATTTATATAACTGAGGAGTAGATTTCTTGTAAAACTTTGTTGACTAATATAATATTAGGGTCAAGAAAAAAGTTTAGAAGTTGATAAAAATTTAAAAAATGTTGTCGTATATAGTAGAGCTAATAAATAAAAAAGGAGGCTAAAATGAAGTTCAAGAAAGTAAGTATAATAATCCCGACATATAATGAATCTGAAAACATAAAAAGGCTTATACCTTTACTAGATTCTATTTTGAAAGGTTATGATTATGAGATAGTGGTGGTGGATGACAGTAGTCCAGATGGTACTGCTAAAGTTGCCGAAAAGCTGGCTGAGGAGTATCCGGTTAGGGTTCTTGTGAGGGATGGGAAACTGGGACTGGCTTCAGCGATACTCTACGGGTTTAAGAATGCGAATGGAGATGTTTTAGGGGTTATAGATGCGGATTTGCAGCATCCCCCCCAGCTAATAAGAACTCTCGTCGATAAAATTATGGATGGTTATGACATTGCTATTGCCAGCAGATACGTTGAAGGTGGTGGTGTGGAAGACTGGAGTTTTTACAGGAGACTGGTTTCCAAAGGAGCAATAATGCTGGCAAAACCGCTCACAAGAGTGAAAGATCCGATGAGTGGATATTTCTTTTTAAGGAGGAGTGTGATAGACGGGGCTCATTTAAATCCGAAAGGGTATAAATTGTTGCTTGAGATACTCGTCAAAGGCAAATATGAAAAAGTTGCAGAAGTTCCGTATGTTTTTACCAAACGCATGGCGGGAGAAAGTAAGCTAAACGCTTCAGAATACTGGGAGTACATGAGATTACTGGTTCACCTTTATAAAGCCAAGTTTTTGCGGGTGTAGGATGAGATGAGGATTTCTGTTTCCATAGGAATATGTGCATACAATGAAGAAAAAAATATTGGAAAGCTTTTAGAAGCCTTAATAAACCAAAGAACAGAGAAAATAAAGATTAAGGAAATGATAGTAGTTTCGTCTGGGTCAACCGACAAAACAAATGAAATTGTAAAAGAATTTTCAGAGAAAGATCAGAGAATACAGCTTATAGCTCAGCCAAAACGAGAAGGGAAAGCTTCAGCTGTGAACGAGTTTATAAAAAACACCAGTAACGAGATTTGCGTTTTAGAGAGTGCAGACACTATCCCGCTTAAAGATACGATTGAAAAATTATGCTTACCTTTTTACGATGAAAGTGTTGGAATGACTGGAGGACGTCCAATTCCTGTGAATGATAAATCAACTTTCATAGGATTCGTTGGTCATTTATTATGGGATTTACACCATAAAATTTCCTTGGAGAACCCAAAACTCGGAGAACTTGTAGCTTTTAGAAATATAATTAATGGAATACCTAAAAATACAGCAGTTGATGAGGCTTGGATAGAAGCGATGATAAGAAAAGAGGGATACAAGATACTGTATGTGCCAAAAGCCATATGTTATAATAAAGCACCTGAAAGTGTCTCCGACTTCCTAAAACAGAGAAGGCGAATATATGCTGGACACTTACATTTAAAAAGAAGTTTAGGTTATGGTGTATCCACCATGGATGCCTTTAAAATTTTTAATTTAATATTAAAAAACTTAAATTCAAATTATAGGGAAATTTTGTTTACTTGTGGTGCTGTAGCCTTGGAACTAGTTGGTAGAACTCTTGGATGGTATGATTATTACATTAAGAAAAAAAACTATGTTATTTGGGAAATGGCAAGGACAACTAAGGAGCTAAGGTGATTATATGAAAGTTTCTATAATTGTATTAGGCTATAATGGAGAAAAATATCTCGGAGACACCTTTGATTCCTTGATTAGCCAAAAGTTCCCAAAAGATGATTATGAAATAATCTATGTTGATAATAACTCATCCGATAATAGTTATTTTATTGCTAAGGAATACGAAAAGAAATTTCGTAATTTTAGAGTCATCAGGAATAAAGCGAACTTAGGCTTTGCTGGCGGGAATAACGTTGGTATAAGAGCTGCAAAAGGAGAATATATCGCTCTATTTAACCAAGATGCCATTGCTGATACGGACTGGCTCAAAGAGCTAATTAGCGTGATGGATAAGAATGAAAATATCGGTGCTGCTGGCGGGAAGATCTATTATTACAACTCTAATGATTTATATTTTGGAGGAGGTAAAGTATTATACGGGGGTTTCTGCTGGAACTGGAGCTTAAACAATAAGGAGGGAGAATGTGATTATGTTTCAGGCTGTGCAATGCTTATAAGAAAAGAAGTTTTGGAGAAGGTTGGTTTGCTGGATGAGGATTATTTTATGTACTACGAGGAAACAGATCTATGTGCAAGGATTAGAAGAGCTGGATATAAAATATGGTATACCCCAAAAGCCATTGTCTGGCACAATATTCCAAAAAAATCAAAAAGACCATCAAGACATATAACTTATTACATTCACAGAAATAGAGTGATGTATTGCTATAAAAATTATAGACATAATAAATTATTTCTTTTTTTAGATGTTTTATTGTTATTCAATATAAATGCAATTTATGAGTTGTTTAGAGTTCCTAGATCCATAAGATTCATGAGAGAGGTACTAAAAGCAAGAATGGACTCAATAAAATACTGTCTGGGTGGTGAATATTATTGAAAAAGGGATTCCTACAGGGCTTTCAGTAGAAGATTATGGAGTAAGAAAAAGAGTTGAAAAAATAAAACAAGTATAGAAAAATAACCAGGTTATATTCTAGATTCAGGGTGTGGTTATGGTGCCTATACAAGCCTTTTATCAAAGGGGGCAACCTTTGCTTTGGGTTTGGATATTGAACATGACTTTATTAAAGAGGCTAAAGAGAGTACCGAACAAGTATTTTCCTTTTGAAACGCATAGCATAAAGATTGGAAACAAAATCATAGAACCTCCGATACCGTTTTTTGTGGCTCCCCCATAAAGTTAGAAAAAAATATGAACGGGCCAGGATTTACACCACAAAAGGTTTAATTAAACTCTTAGAGGAGATCGGTTTTTGCATTGATTCTTGCACTTATATCCCCCCTTTACTTGAAGCAGACCTTTTCTTAAGCCCAATGAGGGAAACCGGGTGAATGCAATTCGAAACTTCATTGAATGGATATTTTCAAAGACCCCCCTAAAATATATTTCTATGTCGATACTAATAAGTGCCCAGAAAGGGTGAGTTTATGAGATTAGAATCGATAATTATTACTAAATCTAAACTCAAAAGTATCAGTCAGCATTCCTTATTTTACTGGGCAGTTTTAGGAATACTTTTGAGATACGCTATTGGGCTGTATACTTCTTGGTCTCCCGATGTTGAAATATGGTATAGAACAGGGATGTCTATACTTCACGGTGCTGGTGTTTATGATTTTATGTACTTTGCGTATCCACCAGTCTGGGGATATATTTTAGGATTCTTTGTTAAAATTGGAGGGTTGGTTTTTGATCCAAGAAATTTTGCCGTAGAAGTTCCTGAGCTGCATCCTCTGTCTCTAATGACGGGCATGATAAGCACGACAATAACATCTCCTACATTTAATTTTATTTTTAAAACTCCTTTGTTTATATTTGATTTTTTAGTGGGGTATATTCTTTACAGATTTGTTTACGAAATAACAAATAGTATAACAAAAGCAAAATCGGCTTTTATCATGTGGTTTTTCAACCCTCTGGTTATCGTTGTTAGTGCAGTTCACGGGACTTTTGACACTATAGCCACATCGTTCATTTTGTTAGCAGTAATTCTTATTTATAAGAAGAATTATTTTTGGGGAGGGGCTATGTGGATGCTTGGTGTTCTTACAAAAATATTTCCTTTATATTTTATATTCATATTTATTGGATTTGTATTCTTAACAATCCACAATACAGAAAATATTATATTTAAATTAAAGAAAATTATCAAAAATTTCTCTTTATTTTCTTTGGGCGCAATTTTATCATTTTGTATCATTATACTTCCTCTTGTCACATCAGGTACATTTAATAATTTTATACGAGCCACATTTTTAGGTAGACAAACTACAGGAATAATAGTTGGAGGATTTTCACCATGGTTCATAAGATGGATACCGGAGTATAGCTGGGTCACTAAATGGGCATACAATAATAGCTCGATGATATTGAAATACTCAACCATAACTTCATTTTTTTTATTGAGTATTTTAGGGATTTTTATGACATTTTTAATGAATAAACAACCATTACGATCTTTAGTTTATGGATCAATACTAACTTTGATAATTGTATACCTAACAAGCCCGCTTGTCGGGCCAAGGTATTTGATATGGATCATGCCATTCATGATACTTTATGCAATGATATACAATCAGCAATTTAAGCACATTCCGACCATAATTTCTTTTTCAGGAATTATTTATTATTTCTCACTGCAAAGCCACTGGGTATTCTTCTTACCCCTTGTAGTGTACACAAACTTAATTGATGCGCAAACCATCTACAATGTAGTAGAGAGTTTTTGGTATACTCATGGATTTCTGAATAAATTTTTAAGAGACGATCTCAAACTTATCTCCTCATTTATGGGAATAACTGCTATGATTTTATGTCTCCATTTAGGAAACATAATGAAACTAAAGATGCTTATAGCTAAGAGATGGGGGAAGATGTAGATGAATGAGGAATCAATTTTAAGGATTTCGATGGGTTTAGTTCTCTTGGTCATAATTTCAGAAATTGTTATTTATCAACCATATTTTGAACCTTCTCCTAAATTTAAAATTGAAGATTATAAAATTAACTCTTCAAGGTTAACAATAAATTATAAAATTTCTGGAGGAACCTATCCAACAAGCATATCCGTAATTTTCTTAACCTCACAAGAAAAACCAGACGATGGCAGAATCGTTTATATTTATTATGACTCCGAATATCAAATGGCTATTGTAGACAAAAAAGCAGTAAATGGTATTATAAACCATTTAGTTACTGAGCTAATAGTAAGAAACCATCCATCTAATAAGATAAAAGTAGTTAATGCTACTGAACTTCAACATATTGTGTTAGATGTCAAATCTGCTAACAAGTCAATAATTGTAATTCCAACTGGTGCCTTTCCAGACACAGTATATACAAGAGAGAAAAATCTTATTAAACATTGGATTGAACGTGGAGGGATACTGATATGGATGACAAGTCAATTCGGCTACTATTCTGCTAGAAATATTTCTGAACCATTAGACTTTAGAGATCCATGGCACCCAGGACAAGAAGGGCAAAAATATTTCTTTAATGATAATGTTATAGTACTAAACAAAAGATTTAAAGAGGCTACAATTCCAACACAATATGCTAAAATCTTAAAACTTTCTTATAATTATGTATATAGAGGCGTATCCATATCTGCTATACAAACTCTCAATGGTGTTCCTGTAGGATATGTAGATAACGATAGTGGCGCTGTAAGCATCGCCATTATCCCCTATAGTCATGGAAAAATTATTATTTTTGGGGGGGATATTGTAGGTGGTCCGCAATCGCTTAAGTTTGTTAGAATATTAACCTATGACATCGCTCAGATACTTGTATCAGGAATTTTGGATGGTGATATCATAACACACAAGGAATATCATCTAAAAAGTAGAGATACCATAAGAGATGATGTTACAATACTAAAAAACATGACAAAACTAAGCAATGGGACACTAATAATATATGCCTTTGAATCAGAAAGTGAGGGTACATATTTTGAGAAAATAGCGCTTCCCTTCAACTTCAAAGATTGGAGGTGAAAAATTGAAAAATCTTATTTTAATAACAATTGATTCGCTAAGACCAGATCATTTAAGTTTCTCTGGATATAGAAAGCATACCTCTCCAAATATTGATAAGCTCTGTAAAAAAAGTATTGTTTTCACTAATGCGATATCTACGGCACCATATACTAAAGCATCGTTTAAATCTATCTTTACTGGGCTTTACCCTTTTTCCTTTGGGGGGTATAACTCAATAAAGGGGTTAGAAAGTCTACCTATAATATTTAATGAAAATGGTTTCAAAACGGCTGGGTATCCTAACATACCCATCTTATCTGCTAAGTACGGATATCGTGAAGGATTTGATTTCTTTCTTGATCCTATACTTAAAGAAAATATTATAAAGCATTTTCTTAAAAAAATGCGTATCTTTTCTATATTTGTAGAGTTATTTAAACATCTACCACCTATCAGATTACCACTAATAAAGATTAAAGATTTTCCTTACTTAAAGGCAGAGGATGTTAATAAGCACGTATTTAGGTGGTTAAATAATCATTATAATGAACCTTTTTTCCTTTGGATACATTATATGGACATACATTATCCATACAATCCCCCTAAAGAGCTCTATTATATTTTAAACAATGATAAGATATCCTCTACAGAACTAGAACGTATTAACCAGTTATTACTTAAGAGAATTTTTTATAATAATATAAATATTAATAAATATGATTTAGAAAAATTAGTAGCGTTATATGATACAGAAATTAGATATTTAGATGATAAAATAGGAGATTTAATAAACTTTTTGGAGGGTAAAAACATTTTTGATGAAACGGCAATAATAATTACTTCAGACCATGGTGAAGAATTTTTAGAACATGGGGCCATCGGACATACTGGCAATAATTTTATTACACATATGTATGATGAATTACTAAAAGTCCCTTTGATACTATTCATACCAGGATATAAATCAAAAATAATTAACTCTCCAGTTTCTATGATTGATCTGGTACCCACAATCCTAGACTTGTTTAATTTTGAAAAGCCTAAAATACTGGAAGGAAATCCCTTACAAGCTATCATCGATTCTCGTAATAATTCCATAGTGACGGAATTTATAATTAGTGAAGCTTCATTGTATAATAAGGAGAGAGGTACAATCCAAATAAAACCTGACGAAAAAAGAGTAGTTTCTTTGAGAATTGGAAAATGGAAATATACCTATTATGAATCATCGCAAATTAATGACGAACTATATGATACAAAAAAGGACCCCTATGAACAACAAAACGTGATAGACGAAAATTTGGACGTTGCAAAAATTCTTAGAGAATATATAGTAAAACGTATATCCAAAACGAGACAAATACACATAAAGGAAAAAATAAGACAGAGCATAAAAGATCTGAAATTAAATTAAAAGGCAAATTATAAGGTAATATCATGAAAGCCCTCATCCTGTCTGGTGGTCACGGTACAAGATTGCGCCCATTAACTTACTCTCAACAGAAGCAGCTTATACCTGTAGCAAACAAGCCCGTGCTGTTCTACGCAATCGAGGACGTAATAGAGGTGGGAGTTGAAGAAATAGGAATAATAGTGGGCCCGAACAAGGAACAGGTTATGGAAACGGTTAATTCAGTTGATTGGGATGCTAAAATAGAATTCATATATCAGGGAGATCCCAAGGGTCTGGCACATGCGATTCTTGTCGCTGAAGATTTCTTAGACGAGGAATTCGTCATGTATCTTGGGGATAATATACTTAAAGATGGAATTGTCGAACATGCAGAAAAATTCAGAAATCTCAAATCTGATTCTCTCATCCTGTTAACAGAGGTCGAGAATCCCCAGCAGTTCGGGGTTGCTGAGCTTGATGAGAGCGGTAGGGTAAAAAGGCTGATCGAGAAGCCAAAAGTTCCGCCATCAAATTACGCTTTAGTTGGTATATACTTCTTCAAGCCCATAATCATGGAAGCATGCAAGAGTATTAAACCATCGTGGAGAGATGAGCTTGAAATAACGGATGCAATTCAATGGTTGATCGAGAATGGTTATAGCGTTGAGGCCTCCATAGTAAAGGGGTGGTGGAAGGATACTGGCAAGCCAGAGGATATATTCGAAGCAAACAGACTGGTTTTGGATGATATCCAACCAAAGAACGAAGGAATCGTAGAGAATTCGAAGATTATTGGTAGAGTTGTTATTGAATCTGGGGCAATAGTAAGAGATTCTATGATTAAGGGCCCATGCATAATCGGTAAGAGCTGTGTGATATCGAACTCATATGTGGGACCTTATACCTCCATAGGCAACAACTGTGAGGTTGAGAGCACGGAGGTTGAAGATAGTGTGATCATGGAAGGTAGCAAGATAATGAATGCCGGTAAGATAGTGGAGAGTTTGATAGGCAAAGGTGTGAGGATACAGGAAAACGATTCAAAGCCCAGAGGATATAGATTTATAGTTGGAGACAATTCAGATATCCTGCTGTGATAAAATGAAAATTCTGGTTACCGGTGGTTTGGGATTCATAGGGAGCAATTTCGTGAGATACATTCTGAATTCAAATGCAGAAGTTGTTAACGTCGATGCTATGAAATACGGATCGAATCCAAACAACCTGAAGGATGTAGATGAGAGATATTCCTTTGTAAAGGGTGACATTTCAGATTATGAGCTAATGTCCAGGCTTGTGAAGGATGTGGATGCTGTTGTGAACTTCGCTGCAGAGAGTCATGTGGACAGGAGTATATCCAGTCCATATCCATTCCTGCAGAGCAATGTCATCGGAGTGTTTGTTCTGCTCGAAGCATTGAGGAAGAATAATCCTGATGCCAGGTTCGTGCACGTCTCAACGGATGAGGTGTACGGTGATATTCTGGACGGCTCTTTTAGCGAAAAGGATACATTGATGCCCTCTTCCCCATACTCAGCAAGCAAAGCCGCTGGAGATATGTTCGTTCTGGCTTATGCGAGAACATACAGTTTGCATGCGATGGTTACGAGGTGCACGAACAACTATGGCATGTATCAGTTTCCTGAGAAGCTGATTCCCAAGACGATTATCAGGACTGCTATGGGGATGAAAATACCTGTTTACGGAACGGGCATGAACGTCAGAGACTGGATATACGTTATGGATCACTGTAAGGCTGTTGATTTGGTAATGAGGAAGGGAGAGAAAGGTAAGATATACAATATTTCAAGCGGGGAAGAGAAGACCAACTTAGAAGTTGTCAGGGAAATTCTGAGGATTATGGGTAAAGATGAGGACTTAATAGAATTTGTTGAAGACAGGCCAGGACATGATATAAGATACAGTCTCGACTCTTCGAAAATAAGGGAAGAACTTGGCTGGAAGCCAGAGTACAACTTTAAGGAAGGAATAAGGAAGACTGTGGAGTGGTATCTTGAAAACGAATGGTGGTGGAAGTCTCTGGCTGACGAGAGGGTTTTGCACCCAACACCATGGAAGCTGAAGTGGTAGTATGAGGATTTTCATTACCGGCGGTAGCGGGCTATTAGGGAGTAAAATAGCAGAAATAGCTCTGGAGATGGGTTTTGAGGTTTATTCGGGCTATCACAGTCATCATCCATCCCTGGGAGAACCTGTAAAGATCGGTCTCGCTAACCCAGAGTCCATTATTAAGGCGATAAGAAGTGTAAAACCTGAAGTTATAATTCATACAGCAGCCTTAACAGATGTGGATAGATGTGAAAGGGAACGGGAACTGGCCTATAAAGTCAATGTTGAGGGGACTCAAGCTGTGGCTGAAGTTGCAAGTGAACTTAACACTTTTTTAGTGTATATCTCAACAGACTATGTTTTTGACGGGACTAGGGGAATGTACAAGGAGGATGATGAAACCGACCCTGTCAATTACTACGGTTATACGAAATTGTTAGGAGAGAAATATTGTAATGACTTCTGTATTGCTAGGGCTTGCGTCATATATGGAGCCAAGCCAGCAAGCGGTAAAGTCAACTTTGCCCTATGGTTGATTAACAAGCTTGAGAATGGAGAAGAAGTCAATATAGTGACAGATCAATATATTACCCCAACTCTAAATACAAATCTGGCTGAAATGGCTCTGGAAGTTGCCGAGAAAAAGCTTAGAGATGTCTTTCATTTGGCAGGTGCCACGAGAGTTTCAAGGTTCGAGTTCGCTCAAGAGATTGCAAGAGTCTTTGATCTGGATGAAAGTTTGATTATTCCATCAAAGATGGGCGAGATAAACTGGATTGCAAAAAGGCCGAGAGATTCATCCCTTGATACTTCTAAAGCTGCAAAATATTTGGATGAAGAACCGTATGAGCTGAAAAAAGCTCTAAAGGTGTTGAAAAAAGAGATTGAGGAGGCAAGATAATGCTTTCAGGTATTGTTGTTAAACCCTTGAAGAAGTTTGCAGATGAGAGAGGGTTCTTTGTTGAGATTATGCGTAAAGACTGGGATGTGTTTCAAGACGAGATTGTTCAGGCTAACTTGTCTATCACTTATCCCAGCATCGTTAGAGCTTGGCATAAGCATGAAAGAGGGCAAGTGGATTACTTTGTCTGCGTTAAGGGAGCTATTAAGATATGCGCATACGATGAGGAGACACAAGAGCTTGCAGAAATTGTTTTAACTGGCGAAAACTTGCAGGTTGTAAGAGTTCCAGGACACTACTGGCATGGGTTTAAGGCAGTTGGTAACAAGCCAGCAATGCTTGTTTACTTCGTTAGCAAGCTGTATGACTACGGAAATCCAGACGAAGTAAGAAGACCTTGGAATGATCCAACGATAGTTCCAAAGGTAATAGATGGCAAGACAGATGACCCACGTTGCGGTAAGCCTTGGGACTGGTTCTATCCGCCTCACAAATAAAGTTGCAATTTTTGGAAGTCCTTTTTTGACTTGCAAAAGTCCCAAGAAGCTATCAAATAGCACCAAGAAACTTAAATATTCTAAAATATAACAATAAAATACACATGCCGAATAACAAGAAGAACTTTGCAATAACTGCTGCAATTGCACTTATAATAGTTTTGTCTTTATCTTTAGGCGAATACGTCTTTTCTTTGGATCTTATACCGAGGATAAACCATAATGCCATCTTAAACACATTTTACGGAAAAAACATTCCGGTGTTTGGAGGAGGGTTACCTTTAAATCCAATTCTCTCAATATTTCCGCCATATATCTACCAGAAGATTTTGCTATTCCTCATTTTCTTCTTTTCTGCCTATTCTATGCACACCCTAGTTAGTACGATAACCGAATCAAAGACAGCAAGACTCTATGCTGGCCTGCTATATATGCTCAATCCATACACATACATAAGGACAATTGTAGGACACTGGTTTATTCTCTTTGCCTATTCAGTTCTTCCTTTAGCAGTTAAATACTTCATAGATGTACTTGACAGAAAAGATAGAAAAAGTATTATAAAGGCCGTTCTGGTTACCTCTCTTGTAGCTTTCAATTCTCACACTCTTTTCATCGCTTTTTTGACTTTCTCAATAATTTTTATCTTCAAACTCTACAAGGAAAAATCAATTTCAATAATAAGGCCTGTTTCGTCAGCTTTTGTTCTCTTCTTTATTCTGAACACATACTGGCTAATTCCATTGATTACAGCCCAAAGAGAAACCATACTAACTCAAATCTCAACAGAAGATCTTACAGTCTTTGCTCCTCGCATAGAATCGTTTTCAGCCCTATTTACCCTTGCAAGTATGCATGGATTCTGGAGACCCGGCTACATCTACGCTAAAGACTTTCTACCATTCTGGCAACTTTTATTCGTTTCCATTTTGTTCTTAGCAGTTCACGGTTTTATATCATACTATAAACACGAAAAGCTTGGAATCTATGTTAAAGCCTTCGCAGTAATCTGGTTTATTGGATTAATCTTAGCAGCTGGAATTAGAAGTCCATTTGCTGAACAATTTAGATTTCTCTTCGATCACATACCACTAATGAGAGGAATGAGAGACACGCATAAGTTCGTGACAATGCTTGCTTTATCATATTCTTACTTAGGGGCATTGGGCTTAGCTGAGATAGAAAAAACCTTAGAAGACAAAAAACCAATAATAAAGAAAGCTGTAATTTTTGCAATTCTACTTATCCCCCTGATATACTCTTTCACGTTCTTCAATGGATTTGCCGGGCAAATTAAACCAACAGATTATCCAAAGGACTGGTACGAAGTAAATGAATTCCTGAATGGAGACAAAAATGACTTTAAGGTTTTATTCTTTCCTTGGCATCAATATATGGACTTCCACTGGATCCCAAACAAAGACAAGCGTATAGCAAACCCTGCCCCTCACTTTTTTGATAAAGATGTAATCTCAGCAAAGAATATAGAAGTTGACAGCATTTACAGGCAAGTTTATACACCCACACAACTCTACATTGATTATTTTTTAAAGAAAAAGAACGAAATAACTAATTTTGGTGAACTAGTCAGTATTATCGGAGTTAAATACATTTTGCTAACAAAAGAGGTTGATTACAAGAAATACTTCTTTCTATTCAATCAAACAGACTTAGAATTAGTATTGGAAACTGAGAACTTCTACGTATTCAAAAACAAGCACTTTAAGGGTAGTGTATTTTCGGTAGATGGAATTGGCTACATTAAAAACTGGGATGAATTGATCAACATAAGTAAAACGGAAGACATAACTAAAAGGTCATATCTAATCGGTAGCGGTAAAAAAGAAGGAGATGAAGGTTTTAAGAGACTCAAATATGAGAAAGTCAGCCCTGTAAAGTATGTTATCAAAGACAAACCTCTAAAGTACATTGTTTTTACAGAAGAATATTCCAAAGACTGGAGATTGGATGGAATTGAACCAGTGAAGGCTTATGGAGTTGTAAATGTTTTTGAATCTGAAAAGTCCACTTTACCAAAAGAGATAGTCTACGAGAGATTTTACAGAATTTGTCTACCATCGTATGCCATATCCCTTATAACGTTCATAGGGTGTATCGGCTATCTTTTCTACGATCGGAAAAGAAGAACTGAATAACTAATATTTTTTACAATTTTCTTTAGTTGACCTCAACTTAAATTGTAAAATCAAAATACGAACTTAAAAACTAGTTGATTTCCCACCTACCTATGACAAATCTTTAAAGTCCGACCATTCTAAAGCATTAGTTTTATATTAACCTAACTTGGTCTGAAACTATGTGAAGGATAAACTTTTGGAGTATAGAGAAATAGCTCTACAAGTCTTTGGTATGCTTTTTATATCATATATCATAATCCTCGTTTACAAATCTAAAAACCCATACATTTTACCGAACATCGAAGTTAAATTTACATACACTCTGATCTTACTCGGAATCATTGTATTAATTTCATATTTTCCTTATGAAAAAATAAGGAAGAGTATAAAAAAGCTAAACAGTTTTGAGTTGACAACAGTAATTGATGACGTATCCAATCACTTACCTTCACTCTCCACAGGTCAAAAGTTTGTTTCAGTCGCAATAATACTGCTTATTTTTGCTGCATCCATTCTTGCATTAGGAAATGAGGCGGATGCAAATAGAGTAGCTATTATAGCCTACTACTTTTTAGTACTTGGAGTTTTGAATCTACTTGCAGAGTATTTAATAAATCCTGAAGATGAACAATCCGATCCGCATCCAGAGGTACGTATAGCTGTGAGCCTAATTTTATTTGGTATAGCGATTTATCTTACACCAGAGATAACGAAACACTATCCTTATGCAAGTCCCATATTTTTTGTTTTGTTACTTCTACTTCTTTGTTCCATGCTAATAAAAACAAAAAAGAGAGAAAAAAGAAATTAAACCAAATGTGACGCTTTCACCCAAGAAATCCAGCTTAGATATACTAGCAGAGACATAATAAACTGCAACTTATACCTTCTAATGCTTTTTAGCTATCTTTTTTGAGTTTTGTCTCATTTTCATACTCTCTCCCGAAGATAAGTGAATAATATAATATGCATCAATATACCTCAAGAGGTTATTTATGGAACAAATAACATATTCCTCTTCAATCCAGACACTTTTGGAAAGTTGAGAAAAGTTGAGATTAGTTTTTATATTAAGTTTAATAAAATAATATCAAGTGGGTGATAAGATGAAAAGATTAGTACTCACAATTGTACTTCTCACCACTCTAATATCGCTTAACACCTATTACTACTTGTATCATGAGAAACATGAAGAGTATCCTGGCAACGAGGAGGTGGTTGAAGGCTTTACGGGAAAAGTCTCTATTGGTGGAACAGTTATTACAGTTATTGGCAAAGATAGTAGCGGTTTCTACATTCTGGTTGAGCATGGACACAAAAGCAAAACGATTAAGATTCTATCTAATTTCAACGTTGAAAAAGGAGATAAAGTAGAAGTCTTAGGTTTGCTGCATCAGGACAAAATCACTCCTGAAAAAATTATGGTTTACAAAAAATGGTCGTACTACTCCATCTTCATTCGATCAGCTTTAGCAATACCAATCGTCGCTTACGTATTCCTTAAACATTGGAGGTTTGATTTAAGAGATATGAGGTTTAAGAGGAGAAAAAATGCCTGACTGGTTGGCTCATGTTCTGTTTGCTTATATATTGTGTAAGGTTTTGGGAGTTAAGTTTGAGAAGTTTAGAGGTGAAAATATAGCCATAGGAATGGTAGGTTCTTTGATACCTGATGTTGTAAAGATAGGATTAATCTTCGATTTGTTCGATATAGACATATGGGATTTTATCGCTCCATTGCACACTCCAGCAGGTTCTCTGCTTGTTGCGGGTTTGATGTCTCTGCTTTTTTATGATCTTACGGCGTATTTGCTACTGGTGCTTGGTTTTATTACCCATTACATGCTCGATTTTCTTATGGGACATGTAAGCGGTGGGATGCCTTTGCTGTTTCCGTTTAGCTGGGAGGAGTATCAGCTAGGGTTGATACAAGTTGATAACTACTTTATAACTTTGGTTCTGATGATACTGGCAGTTATCGTTTATGCTGCTACGAAGAACAGAGTCTCAGATCCTTCTTAAAATTTTGAATGTACTTCCGAAGTTGAAACAGAGGAGTGGAACACCCACAATATCAATCGAGCTGGTTAGGGAAAAAGACTGAGAGCATTCTAAAGGATGAACTTGATGTTGAGGTTATTCAAACAAACCATAGCTGGCATTGGAAGATGATGAAGTTGGAAAAGAAGTTAAAAAGTGGTTAGAAGAATTCGGTAGTAAAGTATAAATGTAGTAATGTAGTAAAACTAATATGGATTACACAACCATCAGGATTTCAAAGGAAGATAAGAGAAGGCTTGAAAGACTGGCTCGATTGCTAAACAGAAATGCAACACAGGCATTGAGATATGCCATAGATGCTGCAGAAAGAGAAGCTAACAGATTTAAAGGAGATGTAAATAAGGTGATGTCTTCCCTGAGATATGCCAAGGATATCGGCGAAACAAATGCTGAAGACATAGATGTGTATCTGTATGGCGGCTCTGATTGATACAGGGATATTCTTTGGTTTTTACAGCTTAAAAGATAACCACCACATGGATTCTGTAGCTATATTAACCCATGCTGCAGAAGGTAAATGGGGAAAGCTATTCATAAGCAACCATATCCTAGATGAGACACTGACATTGCTAAAATACAAAGGATTGTCTGCAAAAGCCTTCATTGAGACTTTCATCGAGTCAGATATGATACAAATAATATATGCTGATCGGGATATCGAAAGTAGTGCGTTAGATCTCTTTGTGGAAAACTATCAAAGAAAGGGTTTAAGTTATACGGATGCTGTCAGTATAGTGATTGCCAGAGAGTTTGCTCTAAGCATGCTGAGCTATGATGCCAGATCCTTTCAGGGAATGCTGGATGTTGTTGGTCAGGGATACTGGGAATCGCTGGATAAAGACGAGCAGAAAAAAATACTTTCTATGGTGAGGGGGCTTGAGTTTGATGAGTGAGATCATTGGTAAAGAGAAGGTTTGAGACTTGCAAGTCTCCAGATTGCAATTCTACTAAAAAATGCTGGATACGATGTAGTCTTCGTTGGTGACTGGAAACCTTGACTGAAACCTTGACTGAAACCTTCAGCCTCAGATGAAGAAGTCCTTAGAAAAGCAGAAAAAGAGGGTAGAATTCTGATCACAGACAATAAAGATTTTGATGAGCTCGTTTTCAGGTTAGGAGAGTTTTCAAAAGGTGTGATACTCCTAAGAACCTCAACGACCGATCCTGTAAGAAGAGTTCAGTTGTTAGAGAAAATTTTAAAATCTATTGACGTGAAGGAAAAATTTGTAGTTGTAAGAGAGGATGTCGTAAAGCTAAGAAAGATAAAATCTTAGGTAGTTTTACAGGTAAAATGCTTAACTCTTTCTCGAAGAGACAGGATTCAAGATTGTCTGGGACTTGAAAGGGCTTGTTCACATCAAAAAATAATTAGAAGAAGTAAACGAGTCTCTGTGAGCAAAGCGAGAGATGCTTTACAGATGATTGAGGGAATTGAGTTAAAAATGGAAGATTCTCATTTTCGAGAAAAGCAGGTTTTGTGGTGTTGTTGCTTAAGCATGTGGTGGGATGCTGCTGTTATTCCCGTTTAGCTGGGATAAATGTCAGTTAGGATTGGTTCAGACGGATAAGTACTGGATAACACTTGCTTTGGTGGTGGCAGTTGCAGTTTTTGCATTTACGCCTACTTTTACATCAAACAGCCTAATAAAAACCCGATGAAAAATTTTATAACTCATAAAGCATATTACTACTTTCAATAGAGGTTTCAATAGAAGTGGATAGAAATTATAGCAAAAATAGAATTGCACATGCGTCGGGTCTGAACTGATCGGTGATGGGAGGGCCTGATGCGGTTAGGTATTCCTTTCGATTTTAGGAGGTTGAGGTATGAAAGCCCTAATTCTTTCTGGTGGGCATGGAACTCGTTTAAGACCGCTAACCTATTCACAGCAAAAACAGTTAATTCCCGTTGCGGTAAACCGTGGGACTGGTTTTACCCCCCATAAATAGTTAAAATTTTTAGACAGAAATAATAAATGAAGTTGAGGTAACAAGATATGAAAATCTCAATTGTAGGCTCTGGATATGTTGGTATAGTCACTGGTATTGGATTTACAGAACTTGGCAATGAAGTAATCTTCATTGATACCGATAAAGCCAAAATCAACGCAATAAACAACCAAGAACCACCCATTTACGAGAAAGGCCTTGAAGAATTAATGATGAAAAACAGAGACAAATATTATGCAACAGATGACTATAGTGAGGCCATAGATAAATCTGATATTACCTTCATCTGTGTTGCAACTCCATCAAACGAGAACGGTTCAATTAATCTAGCTTACATCAAATCTGCAGCTAAAGAAATTGGAAAGACCTTAAAAAACAAATCAGATTTTCACGTTATTGTAGTAAAGAGTACGGTTGTTCCAAGGACAACTGAAGAAGTAGTAAAACCTTTAATCGAGAACGAGTCCAGAAAGAAAGCCTTTGAAGATTTTGGCCTGGCTATGAATCCTGAATTTTTAAGAGAAGGTAACGCAATTGAAGACTTTTTCAGTCCGGATAGAATAGTTTTAGGTGTGAAGGATGATAGAACCAAGTCCATTTTTGAAGAACTTTATGTCCAATTTAGCTGTCCTAAACTCATTACTGACATAAAAACTGCAGAGATGATAAAGTACGCCTCAAATGCATTTCTTGCCACTAAAATCAGCTTTGCCAATGAAATAGGGAATATCTGTAAGAAGCTTGGAATTAATGCATATGAAGTTTTCAAGGGAGTTGGATTGGATCACAGAATAAATCCCGCATTTTTCAGGGCAGGGATTGGATTCGGTGGAAGTTGCTTCCCTAAGGATGTCAAGGCGTTGATAGCAAAGGCAGAAGAAGTTGGTGAGAATCCAAAAATTATGAGGGCAGTTGTAGAAGTAAACGACAGACAACCGCTGAAGATGTTAGAATTGTTGAAGAAACATATTCCCAATTTAAAGGGGAAAAGGATAGGTATTCTCGGTTTAGCGTTTAAACCAGATACAGATGATATAAGGGAGAGCAGAGCTATTCCAATTGTTGAGAGGTTGATTGAGGAGGGAGCTAAGATTATAGCTTATGATCCCAAAGCAATGGATAATTTTAGAAAACTGTTTCCACAGATAGAATACACTTCATCTGCCGAAAACGTACTTAATGCTGATGCAGTATTGGTGGTTACAGAATGGGATGAGTTTGAGGAGTTAGATTACACGGAAAAAGTTGTAATAGATGGTAGGATGATTGAGAGAGCAAGGAAAGCTGCAATTTATGAAGGGGTGTGTTGGTGATGAGAGTAAAGAAAGCTGTAATTCCAGCAGCAGGTTTTGGCACAAGAATGTTACCGATAACAAAGGCTCAACCTAAGGAGATGGTTCCGGTTGTGCACAAACCCGTTATTCAGTATGTTGTGGAGGAAGCCTACCATTCTGGAATCAAGGATATTTTAATTATAACCGGGAAAGGGAAAAGGGCCATAGAAGATCACTTTGATAGAACTGATGTAAATAAACATAACAAGTATTTAGATGAGCTTGATAGAATTTTGAATGAAGTTAACATTTTCTTTGTCAGGCAAAGGGAGATAAGAGGTTTGGGTAACGCAGTAAGCTATGCCGAATCGTTTGTTGATGATGAGCCGTTTGCTTTACTTCTGGGAGATACGATTACATTACCGCCATGTACAAAGGAGCTTATAGATGTTTACAATAAGTATAAAACTTCGGTAGTTGCAGTTGAAGAAGTTCCGAGAGAGAAAGTTAGTCTGTATGGTATTGTCTCATGTAAGGAGATAGAAAACAGAATATACATCGTAGATGATCTTGTCGAGAAGCCCAGTGTTGAAGAGACTCCATCAAACTTAGCTATACTCGGAAGGTATATATTAACCCCAGAGATATTTGATTGTATAAGAGAGACCAAACCTGGAAAGGGGGATGAAGTACAGCTTACGGATGCTATGAAAATTTTGAATACAAGAGAGAGGATACATGCTTACCTTTTCAAGGGAAGGAGATATGATATAGGAAATAAGATAGACTGGTTGAAGGCGAACATTGAGCTGGCATTGGAAGATGATGAAGTTGGAAAAGAAGTTAAAGAATTTATAAGGGGGCTTGAGTTTGATTGAAAGAGACATAAAGGAGATAATCAGAAATCTTGGAGACATTAGTTTTGAAGACAAAACAGTACTGGTTACTGGTGGAGCTGGATTTTTGGGTTCTTGGCTTTGCGAAGTTTTAGTTAGACAGAATGCCAAAGTAATATGCCTGGATAATCTTGCGAGTGGTTTGGAGAGCAATGTATCCCATTTAATGCATGAAGAGAACTTTAAGTTCGTTAAGCATGACATTTCTCAGCCAATATTATTCGATGAGAAAATTGATGTGGTGATGCATTTAGCATCAAGGGCATCTCCCTTGGAATTTGACAAATTCCCAATTCAGATTATAAAGGCGAATACACTCGGCACTTGGATTGCTCTAGGTATTGCGAAAAAACATAGAGCAAGATTTCTTTTCACCTCAACCAGTGAGGTTTACGGTGATGCTGAAGTTATTCCAACTCCAGAAACGTACAACGGTAATGTGAATCCAATAGGAGTGAGAGGCTGCTATGATGAGGCAAAAAGAGCTGGAGAGGCCACATGCATGGCTTACATGAGGCAACATGACTTGGATGTACGAATTGCCAGGATTTTTAACACCTATGGACCGAGAATGAGGGCAGATGGAGTTTATGGAAGAGTTGTTCCAAGGTTTATTAAGCAGGCATTAAATAACGAACCACTGACAATTTTTGGAGATGGTAAACAAACGAGAAGCTTTTGCTATGTTACAGATCAGATTGAGGGGTTACTGAGGCTTACATGGTTTGAGGAGGGTAAAGGAGAAGTTGTAAACGTTGGAAACCCAATAGAAGTATCAGTAATTAAACTAGCTGAAACTATAAAAAAGATTACAAATTCAGATTCACCTTTGGAGTTTCACCCATTGCCAGCAGATGATCCGAAAAGAAGGTGTCCAGATATAATGAGAGCGAAAAAAATTTTGAAATGGGAACCGAAAGTAGAGTTTGAGAATGGATTAAAAAAGACTATAGACTGGTTTAAAAGCTTATTATGATTGGAGTTATACCTGCAGCAGGTATAGGAAAGAGAATGTATCCGCTGACAGTAGATATGCCTAAACCCTTACTCCCGGTTCTGAACAAACCGATAATTGAACATGTTATTAATTGCTTGAAATCATCTGGTATCGAGGAGATCATAGTTATAGTTAGATATAAAAAAGAAATGATAAAGAGAAAGCTGAGAGATGTCAAATTTGTAGAGCAAGATGTGCTTGATGGTACCGTTTCTGCTATAAAGCTTGTAGAAAAATATATCGACGAAAATTTTGTCGTGATGTGGGGTGATAACTTTTTTAAAGGAAATTTAAAAGACCTAATCATATCACATATAAAAAACAGAGCAGACATAACAGTAATGCTTGACAGAGAAGGAAAAGGAGCCAAAGCATACATAAAAAATGGTAAGATATTTGCTGTTGAAGAGAGACCAAAGAAATCTAGAGGATTTGCTTTTGCAGGAGTTTATACTTTTAGCACAGAAATTTTTGATCATATTGATGAGATGAAAAAATCTGAAACTGGTGAGTATGAAATATCAAATTTGTTGCAGCTAATGATAAATAAGGGAGTTAATATTAATTATGTCTGGTTAAAAGGTTGGAGGATGAACGTTACAACACCGTCTGATCTACTTCAGGTGAATTTGAAAATGTTAGATAACATAGGTAAACCATTCTACATCGGAGAGAACTGTAAAATTAATGGGGACGTTACAAGAAGTGTTATCGGCGATTACGTTGAGATTAATCAAAGTATAATTAAGAATTCATTAGTTATGAATTATGTAAAAATAAACAAGTCCGTTATAGGTGGTATGATAATAAGAGAGAATAAAATTATTGAGAACTTGAATAAATTTGAAAATGGTGCTATAGCAATTATGTAGATAAAATATAGAATAAAATAGACGAATACAATAGTGATGGATGGGGCGATAAAAATGAGAGCACTAGTAACAGGATGTGCTGGTTTTATAGGGTCTCACTTGACTGAAAAATTGCTAAAAGAAGGGTATGAGGTTATTGGAATAGATTGTTTTACAAACTACTATCCAAGATGGATTAAAGAGAGAAACTTATCAAAAGCATTAAAAAATGATAAATTCACTTTTATAGAGGGTGATCTCCTAAAATTGGATCTATCCACAATTTTGAATGATGTTGAGTATGTCTTTCACGAAGCTGCACAGGCGGGAGTTCGCAAAAGTTGGGGTAGTGAATTTAAGATTTACGTTGATAATAACATTCTGGCAACGCAAAAACTTCTCGAGGTGTGTAAAAATAAAAATATTAAAAAATTCATTTTTGCATCTTCATCATCAGTCTATGGAGATGTTAATAAACTGCCAATGCGAGAAGACGAATGTCCAAAACCAATTTCCCCTTATGGCGCATCAAAGTTGACTTGTGAGACTCTTTGCTACTTGTACTGGCAAAACTACGGTGTTCCGACAATATCTCTAAGATATTTCACGGTTTATGGAGAGAGACAAAGACCAGATATGGCTTTTCACAAATTTATAAAAGCTATTTTAAATAATGGGGAGCTTGTGATTTTTGGAGATGGGTCTCAAACGAGAGATTTTACGTATGTTGGTGATATTGTTGAGGCTACAGTCCTTGCTGCAGAATGTGATGCTGAGGGAGAGGAATTTAACATTGGAGGGGGCTCCAGAGTTGGACTAAAAAATGCCTTAGAGATCATAGAAGAAGTGCTGGATAAAGATGCGAAAGTAATCTATAAGGAAAGCCAGAAGGGTGATATGAAAGACACTTACGCTGATATATCCAAAGCAAGGAAGATATTAGGATATAAACCAAAAACTAAGCTAAAAGAGGGTTTAGAAAAAGAGGTCGAATGGATTAAGAGGATGATGAAGTGAAAGTCATAGTAACTGGTGGGTGTGGTTTCATAGGCTCAAACTTGGCAGAAGAACTTATCAAAGAACATTATGTTGTTGTAATAGATGATTTATCTACTGGCAAAATTGAAAATATCCAAAACTTACAAAACAACGAAAACTTCGAATTTGTTAAAGGAAGCATTACCGACTTAAATTTACTCAAGCAAATTTTTGAAGGTGCTGACTGTATTTTTCACCAAGCGGCAATCCCAAGTGTTCAGCGTTCAGTCGAGAATCCTATAGCAACAAACGAAGCCAACATCAAAGGTACACTAAACGTTTTAATCGCTGCTAGAGATTGTGGCGTTAAAAAGGTCGTTTATGCGTCATCATCTTCAGTTTATGGTGACACTCCAGAACTGCTCAAAAGAGAAGATATGAAACCCAATCCGCTGTCACCTTATGCTGTATCCAAATTGACGGGAGAATACTATTGTAAAGTTTTTTCTGAGATTTATGGAATTAAAACTGTTTGCCTTAGATATTTTAACGTTTACGGACCAAAGCAAGATCCGACTTCTGAATATGCCGCTGTAATACCTCGATTTATCAATAGGGTTCTCAACAATCAGCCACCCGTGATATATGGAGACGGAGACCAAACGAGAGATTTCACATTCGTAGGAGATGTTATTAAAGCTAACATTCTGGCTATGGAAAAGAATGTTGAAGGCGTGTTCAACATAGCCTGCGGACGGAAGATTAGCATAAACGAACTCGCAAATAAAATAATGGAAATCATGGGTGTAAAGCTAAATCCAGTTTATGATAATCCAAGACCGGGAGATGTTAGGCATTCTCTGGCAGATATATCTCTCGCTAGACAAAAACTTGGATATGTGCCGGAATATAATTTGGAAAAAGGATTAGAGGTGACGATGAGATGGTTTTTGACCTTAAGGAGAAATTGAAGAGTAAAGATGCTGTTGTTTGTGTAGTTGGTTTAGGATACGTTGGTTTACCCTTGGCCGAAGCTTTCTCAAAGCATTTAAAGGTTATAGGGTATGACATAAATAATGAGAGGGTAAAAGGATTGAACAGTATAAATAAAAATAGCAACATACACTTTACAACAGATCCATCTGAAATCGGAAATGCAGATTTCATTTTAATCTGTGTGCCAACACCAGTTACTAAATCTAAGGAACCAGATTTAACTTACGTGAAATCTGCAGCAGAAACTGTTGGTAAAAACCTCAAAAGAGGGACAATAGTTGTTTTGGAATCTACAGTTTACCCAGGAGTTACAGAAGAGATCGTTAAGCCAATACTGGAAGAAACATCAGGAATGAAATGTGGTGTGGATTTTAAGATAGGTTATTCTCCTGAAAGAGTTAACCCTGGTGACGAAGAACATACAATAGATAAAATAACAAAAATTGTAGCTGGAATGGATGAAGAAACTACAGAAATTTTGGCAGAACTTTACGGGCTGATAACGACTGTATATAAAGCCAATGATATAAGAACTGCTGAGGCTGCTAAAGTTATAGAGAACATACAGAGAGATTTGAATATTGCATTAATGAATGAACTTGCAATAATATTTCACAAAATGGGGTTAGATACTAAAGCTGTTTTAGATGCTGCGGCGACAAAGTGGAACTTCCACAGGTATGAACCTGGTTTGGTTGGTGGTCATTGTATTCCAGTTGACCCATATTATCTCGTGTATAAAGCAAGAGAGCTTGGCTATCACCCTCAAATAATCTTGGTTGGGAGAGCTATTAATGACTACATGCCAAAATACGTAGCTGAAATAGCAATCAAAGGATTAAACGAGGTTGGGAAAGTGATTAAAGGTTCTAAAGTCTTGATAATGGGCTTAACATATAAGGAAAACGTGCCTGATACAAGAGAAAGCCCTGTGAAGGAAATGATAAAAGAACTGGAAGAGTTCAGTGTCGATGTCTACGGTTATGATCCCTTGCTCAGTAAAGAAGAGATAGAAGACCTTGGTGTAAAAGCGTTGAATGGTTTGAACGTGAAAGTAGATTGTATTATAATTACGGTTGCACATGAAGAATTCAAAAGGATGACACTTGAGGATATAAAAAAGATCATGAATGAGAAACCAGTATTAGTGGATGTACGGAGGATATTCGACAGAAAAGGTGCTGAAATAGGGGGGCTCTTACATAAGAGTTTATGAGAAGTGATATCAAATAAAGTAGCAGTAAATTGATGACTGTCCGGACTTTTAAAGGACATTAGATATAGAGGCGGAGACACTAATAAAAAAAGATAGTATATTAACACTGGGGAATTCTGCAAAATTGTATTGCATGAATTGGATAGAAAAACTTATTTTGGAAAGAGGTGCAAAAGAATTTAAAATTCTCGACTTAGGTTGCGGAACAGCTGCTAATTTTTGTTAATTTATTAAGGTTATATCTTGATGTTCGTTATGTTGGGGTTGATCCTGATAAACAATCATGTCTTCAAGCAAGAGAGAATCTCAAGGGTTTGGATTATTCTATCATAAATACCTATGCATACGATGTTTTTAAGATACTAAAAGATAAATTCGATGTAGTTGTCTCATTCAGTGTTTTAGAATATGTTTATAGAAGAAAAAATATCTTCGCTCAGCAAAAGAATGTTTAAAAGAGGATGGCTATTCTCCAATCAACTACGATGCTGGGCATTTTATTAGAAATAAAGGTTTCAGGAAAAAATAAATACGCTAGTATCTAATATTTTTGCTCCGTTTGGTTTAGAAAAATTTTATAAATCTTTTGTTAAAGAAAAAGAATTTTTGAGAATAATTGATGAAGTGGGGTTTAAAGGTTGTAGAGTCCAAATTTTTCAATACACACTTAAAAGGGATTTATAAAATCATTCCAGAGCACCGTAAAGTTGAATACATAAAAAATGGCTTGAATTCGAAGTTTGGCTGAATGAGTTGGAAATTAGAATATACCGACTCATTGAGTCTTTACTTTGTAACAAGAAATTTTATTCTCATCATAAATAAATAATAAATTTCTATATAATTTTTCAATCTAGAACAAGTATAAAAATCAATAGAAGCATAGATGAGATAATTAAGTAAATTTAAAACAATCCAAGGAAATAAGAAGATTTTTAAAGCAATTCTTCTATTAAAAAGAAATATGGGTTGTCCTTGGGGTTATTCGATGGTAGAAAATAATTTTAAGAAAATATATGAAGTAACTAGTATAAAAATTAAAATTAATAAACAAACCTTAAATAGACTTAGATTTACTAATTATCAAAAGAAATTATTAAGTATCATTGTATTTTTTACTTCCTATACTTTCCTTTTACTCTTCATGCATAATTTCCTACATAGCACTTGTTTGAATTTTATTCCTTTTTGGTTAGCCATTCTAGGAATAATAGTTCCAGTAATTTACCAAATTTATAGAACTAAATTAAATAGCTCTATAAAACTAATTATCTTCATTGAAATCGCTTTGATAATTCTGTTTTTTAACCTTATTCAAATCATGCTACGACTCAATTTGTTAGTTCTTAGTGGCGATGCTTATAGGATGCTAATTTCCGCAAATCACATCAAAACTACTAATAATATTCTAACTACATCTAAATATGATTTTGATCTATGGCCTTGTCTCCAGCTAATTAGCATAGCAATTTCAGATACTAGTGGGATTAACTTATATAATATAGCGGTATTTTCTCCCATCTTTTATCAATTTTTGGAATTACTTTTTATTTATTTATTAGCTAAAGAACTTTACAATGATCAATCAGCTCTTTTGGCATGTCTTACCTTTGCTCCATTTCATCTTCTTTGGAAGATAAATTCACAATTTAGACCTGAAATTATGGCAAGTGTCTTCGTTTTTGCATACCTTTTCGTTTTGGTTAAGAGGTCGAAAAAAGTTTCCCAGCCTTTGTTTTTCTCTCTCCTAGCAATTTTATTCACTATCTCTATCGTTATGACACACTATACAACGAATGGTTTTTTTGTTCTTCTTCTAGTTATCACGTTTCTGTCATTTACGTTCTCGAATTTTTTAAAGTCGAAGAAACAAAATCTACAAGGATTCCTTTTTGACATGCCTCTTGTCTTTGTTATATTTGCTTTTATCACCTGCTTTGCTTACTGGATATACGTAGGGAAGCCACTATTTACAGGGCTCATAAAAAGTATAGTTGAGGAGGTATACGCGCCTACAATACCTCTTGGGCAGTTTGTCTCTTTGCCACCTCGCCCACCCTTACTAAAGGAGAAGGTCATCCTAAGGAGCAATCAAGTTTATATTTTCCTTTTTATTGTACTAATGGTATATGAACTTCTAAAGCGGCGAGATTGCAAGAGTTGGCAGGCTGACTTTTGGCTATCTTCTTGGGCAGGGGTCACCTTTTTTATCTGGCTGATTATTAGTGCGCCAGTAGGTTTAAAGCCAGGTTTAGGGATACTACCAATGCCGGGGTACCGAGTTTACCTTTTCTCCTATCCTTTCGTATTAATCGTTGTAGCACATATTATTAACAACCTAAAATCTTCAACGTTAAAGAAGGTGTTTGTATCTTTATTGATCAGTTTTGTATTATTAAATGTGCTTACAATTGACATTATACCACTAAATCCCCTTTCTTCCTCATCTCCTGTTCCATTATCAAGTTGGGATACAACTCCTGAAGTACAGGCTGCAAAGTGGATCTCACCAACTGACCGTCCTATTGTGTCACCCATTGGAACTCTGATTAGATATATACATGGCATAGAGACCTCCGTATGTAACAGAATAAATTTGTTCTATAATGATTTGAGAGGGCTGAAAACCTGTGCTTGGTTACATTTCACACCACACAATCCCACTTTCAGATATTATAGTGGAGAAGGTAAACACGTTGATGTCCGGCTTGATAACGAAACAATTTTCAAGATTCTAAACACTTTTTGGCTTCAAAAAGTGTATACGAATAGAGAAAATGAGATATACTATATAAATTCATGAACTCAATGATTAGGTGGGAATAGAATGAACAAGCATTTTATTGATAAGATTTTGCAAAAAATAGAGAGAATTATCCATCTCGACTTAAGGTATTATGTATATAACGCTTCTTACCTTATTTTCGCTCAAGTTGCATCAACAAGCTTGAGTCTTTTATCATCAATTGCTTTTGCAAGATTCCTTTCAAAGGAGATTTACGGGCAATATAGTTACATAATGTCAATTTTAGGAATCTTGACTATTTTCACTTTACCTGGTATGAACACTGCCATCACACAAGCAGTTGCCAAGGGGCATGATAAAGTTTTAATTAAGGGGACAAAAGAGAAATTTAAATGGAGCTTTTTTGGTAGTATAGCTATACTTGGAGTCGGAGTATACTATTTTCTGACTGGTTCTATCCTATTAGGTAAGTGCTTAATGATTTCTTCACTATTTTTTCCATTTCTCCGAAATTTTCAAACTTACAGTGCATTCCTTTCTGGGAAAAAGCAATTTGAAAAAGTTGCCGAATATCAAGTCATTGTTCAAATCATTTCTACACTTATAACAATACTTGTAATTTACTTCTCAAGAAATTTGATGTTAATACTCATTGCAAATCTATTTTCTTTTTCTTTGCTTAGGTGTTATTTCTTCAAACTGACGTTAAAGAGTATGACAAACCAGAGCAATGATAAAGAAACTATCTCTTTTGGAAAACATCTAACAGTGCAAAATATTCTAGGCATGATAACTGCTTGGGGTGATAAAATCATTATAGGTACACTACTTAGTTTTCCTGAATTGGCAGTCTATTCCATTGCAAAGTCATTTTCAACATTTGTTAGATCTTTAATGGCCCCCATAGTAGGCTTAAGTCTTCCAAAATTATCTAAAATGGAAGAAAAGGAAGCCTACTTAGCAGTGAAGAAAAAATTTCTTCATTTGGTACTTCTTACTGTTGTTGTATGTGGATCCGCAATTGCGATATGTCCTTATATTCTCACTTTTTTATATTCGCAAAAATATGTAGATTCTGTTCTATATGCTCAGCTTTTGCTTGTTGCTTTAATCTTAGGGATACCAATATCAATATTTAACAAAGCCTTATTTCCTTCACAGAGAGAAATAGGAAAATTATATAAAATTAGAATATTCCATCCTGCTATTATGATAATGCTTTTCATCATTTTAACACCAATTTATGGACTTTTGGGGGCGGTTCTGGCCCGTTTAATAGCAAATCTATTTGGGGTAATCTACTCGATGAGATTAGCCAAATGGATTTAGTCCTCCCCTTCACATGGGGTGCTCTTTTATCAAATTTTGCCACTTTGTTTTAGTCTTTCTATTTTTAACCTTATACGTTTTTCCTCTATTTTTCCTTTATTTATCCTTCCTTTTCCTTCCACAACAAGCCAAGGAACCTTAACCAAAACGGGGATTCTGATGTTTACTGGATGGAAATAGACTTGAATAGGTATTAACGGGTGAATTCTTTCACCAAAAGCATCTCCATGATCTGATGTCACAACAACCTTTCCCTGCAAAATCTCCATAAGCTCCTTAACGTAAGGCATAACCCATCTAAGATTTTCCTTGTGAGCTTGTAAAAGAGCTTCCCTACCCATCCTAACGTATGGGCTGAATTCTCGATAAAAGTATTTAAAAGGATTGAATACAAATGTATTTTTACTTTCAAATTCTTTTTGTGAAAACTTTTTCACCACATTTGGAGATAAAATCAAAGAGTTCTTCCCAATCTCAAGATTAATATTGAGAGTGATATATGGATAATGAGGCTGCACAAAATGAATGATAAACCTTTTATCTGGATGCTTTTGAATTTCTTTGAGAGTGCTCTCATATACTGCAGAAGGGGGAACAGTACCTAATGCCTCATCCCATCCGGTTTTCCATACAGGAACTGTCTTATAGAATTTTCCTTTTAAAGAACGACTTACATGAGGGTTTCCGGCTATATAGATAATATCCTCGAATCTCTCATTTCCGAAATTTTCGGATAGAAAAGACTTTGTGTTTGAACCTCTTGAAATTATATATTCTAGCCTCCCTCCAATTTTCATTTCTTTAAAAATTTCTTCAAAAGCATCATATCTACAAGCATCTAGTATTATTAAATGATCCCATTGTTCCTTAAGTATATACGTTCCATAATTATTTCTAAAAAGTATTGGAACTAATATTTTTTTAATAAATCTATCTTGCCAAAACCAAGGATCCTTCAATTCTTTTATTTTTCTTCTAGCTTTAGTATATAAGGTTCTCATCGCTCTCATTCCTGATTTCTCTTTTTTAGATTTTCCTCGTATACTTGAATTATCCTATTAGCGATATTATCCCATGTCAATTCCTTGGCTCTTTTTCTGCCATTTTCACCCATCTTTTTTGCAACTTCGGGATTACATAAGAGGTAATCGATCGCTTCTGCCGTTTTTTGTGGGTCGTTTTGGGGCACTAATAAACCATTGTATCCATTAATGATAGCATCTTCGGCACCGCATCCATAAGTTCCTACTACCGGTTTGCCACAGGCGTTAGCTTCCAAATAAACCAGACCAAACCCTTCAAACTTATTACCTACATTTTTAGGAGTTAATACAAAAATATCTGCTAGGTGATAAAGTTTGATTAATTCTTCATCTGGAACTTTACCCAGAAAACATACTTCTCTCGAAACATCTAATTCCTTTGCTAAATTACGCAAAAATTCATAATATGTCCCACTGGTGGAACCAACAATATAATACCTGACATTGGGAAAAACCTTTTTAACCTCTGCAAAAGCCCTTATGGAGACGTCATACCCTTTTCTTGGTTTAATATGCCCAACACTTAAAATGACCTTATTTAAGCCATCTTTTGTTATATTGTCAAATATTTGGAATTTTTCATAATGAACTCCATTTGGAATAACACAGGTATTCTTAAGCGAAATTCTTTTTAAGATTTCTCTTTCGGTAAATTTACTAATACACAAAATTTGGCTGGCATTTTTATAGGCAAATTTTAGGAGCATAATATCTGATAAACGTGTTAAAGGTTTAACAGCATAAGTCCCGTGAGCAGTGATTACGAGAGGCTTTTTTAAACTTCTTTTGGCAAAAGCTACCACAGGAGCATACGGCTCTATCAAACAGTGAATGATATCACAATCCTTTAGGTATGGCCTGATTTTAAAGCTTTCTACTATTACTTTAGGGAAATTAAGGTTTAAGGGTTTCGGTAGAATAGGGTGGCATTCTATATCTTTAAGCTTTTTTTGGCTTGCTGCCATGACCACCTTTGCCTCTATATGCTTTTTTAAGGCATTAGTGAGTTCGAGCGAGTATCTCCCCCATCCATCTGTGGGTGAAAGTGAATGGGTTATAAACACTACCTTCATTTCACACCTCCACAAAAATCTTGTTTCTGAGTTTATATCCAAAACGATGGATCCATCTTTTCACTTCTCTAGAATTTCTTTATTCTACTCTTCACAATCAGAACGCCATCTCATGAAATTTGTCCATTTTATAATCGTTTCTTCGATCTCTACTTCTACTTCGCTTTTCATTGTTCATCCAGTTGACTCATTGTATGAATCTCGCCTATGAATTCCAATATCCTCTCTGCTCTTTTATCCCAACTATATTCCTGCACATCTTCATAAGCTTTTTCTGTTATTCTTCTCGCAAATACTTCATTTTCCAAAACTTTCCTTATTCCTTCGGCTAAAGCTTCTGAATTGCCAGGTTTCACAAGCACAGCGTTTTCTTCATTTAAGACTTCTCTTATTACTGGTAAATCCGATGCTACTATTGGTCTCCTTGATGCCATATATTCAAACAGTTTCAAGGGAGATGTATATTCGGAGAGTCCTTTCTTTATATTTGGCAGAACTACAACATCTGAAGCAGCTAAATATTTTGGAACTGTCGTAGGAGGCACATACCCCACAATAACAATATTTGAGATTTCATTGTTTTCAACAAACTTTCGGAATTTAGCAATATCCTCATTCGTTCCGCCGACGAAATAAGAAATACAGTTGTCAGAAAGATTTTTCATACTTAATGCAAGGATATGGGGCCCCTTCCAGCCATATAGATGACCTATGTAGCAGATTACTTTCCTATTTAGAAGTATTCCCAGTTCCTTCCTTACCTCCTCTTTTGAGATATGCTTATCAAACATCCTCAGATCTACGCCGTCCGGTACCACCAAGATTTTCTCTTCCGGTATTCCATCCTCTACGAAATGTTTCTTTAGCTCATTAGTTATAACTATCAGCCCATCAACCCACCTCCTTTTCACCATTCGGCTTACGATAGGTTCAAATTTATGAGCCTCATAGTAAATTTTCTTTTTATGCAAAAACTTTAGAGGGCCAAAAAGAGAGACAAAAAAGCGGTCTCTCGTGTAATACACATCCACTTTTTTGAAAAGGGAGTACAAAGTAGATGAAATTGCAAATGTCACGGCTAATATCATAAACCTAATATACATGAACTTCTCTGACACATACCCCTCCCCTCTTCCTACCTTTGTAGCACGTCTGAACCATAGTAAATCAACAGCAGGAAGCTTTTTTATTCTAAGAATATTTTCTATTATTCCATAATACTTCCATACATCCATTGTTTTTAATACCCCCATAATCTTTGGACTTTGTTTTCTATAAGGTATGGCTAACTCAATTTCCACCCCTTTCTTTGCAAAAGCTTCACACATCTTCATTACTTGCAAAGAATGTGCTTGCTCGGAAGGGACTCTCATATTATGAATATATACCATTTTCATTTCATCAATCCCTTGCTTTTCAATTCTTTTATGGCTTGCTCAAATAAATCTACTGCTCTACATGCTTTGACCCATTCTATTAACTCAGAAATTCCGTCTTCAAATCTTATCTTTGGTGTATATCCTAATTTTTTCTGTGCTTTTGAAATATCTGCATAGCAGTGTCTGATATCACCTTCTCTAAATTTTCCAGTTACTTCTAGTCTCAGATTTGGGTTTAACCTCTGGATAAGAATATTTGCTACATTTAAAATACTAAGCCTTCTTCCAGTGCCAATATTGAAAATCTCATAATCAGCTTTGCTAGTCTCCATTGCCAGAATATTAGCTTGTACAACATCACTTACATGGACAAAGTCTCTGCTTTGGTTTCCATCTTCGAAGATTATGAGTGGATTACCATTTAGTATCCTTGATAAAAATATTGCAACGACACCAGTATATGGATTTGATAAAGATTGTCTTGTGCCATATACATTAAAGTATCTTAATGCTACGGTAGGAATCCCGTATGCTCTTCCGATAGTTATACACATCTCTTCTTGGTCTCTTTTTGTTATAGCATAAATAGAAGTTGGATGTGTTGGCTTATCTTCTTTAGTCGGGAGTGGTTTTACTATTTGTCTACAATTAGGGCATCTCATTTCCCAATCTCTTCTTCTCAATTGTTTAATTGACCTTAACTTTGGGTATACTACACCACAATTATCGCATTCGTATGCCCCTTCACCATATACAGACATGGACGATGCAACTATTAATTTCTTAACATCATGCTCATCATTTACTAATATGTCCAATAATTGGGCTGTAGCTATGGTGTTTACTTTTACATATTTTTCAATTTGATACATTGATTGCCCTACACCAACAGCTGCTGCTTGATGAAAGATGACTTCAATATCCTCTAAAGCTTTTTTAACTTCTTCTTTGTTATAAACATTTCCTCTGACAAACTCAGCGTTCTTATTTAAGTATTCAGGAATTTTCTGCTCAACACCATGAACTTGCGGTTCTAAATTATCAAATACTCTTACTTCATGCCCTTCTTCGGTCAATTTGTCAACTAGATGCGATCCAATAAATCCTGCCCCGCCAGTTACTAGAATTTTCATTTCAAACCCTCCTTAAAAAACCCTTTGGAGAAAAAGTTATAAAGAATTTCTCTCTTTCTCGGTCAATGATAAATTTATTATTTTCACGCAAAAATTCCTGAACGGCTTCCATAGGTCCTGGACCAAAGTCTGGACGAATCGGATACCCATTTAAGTTAGTATCTTCGACTACTAAATAACATCCTTTCGCAACAAATTTACTATATAATTTTAGCTCTTTTAGAACATGCTCCTTTCTGTGGTCCGAATCCAGTACAACCATTGCCCTTCCGCCATTTACAATATTTTCAACTTTTCTCACGACTTCATATGAAGTTGAATCACCTACAATTTGTATTATTCTTGGATGAGAAAGTGTATTATTATATTTTTTTATATCTATAGTTATAATTTTTCCACTACCGATTATGTCAAAAATTGATGCGAAGAACAAAGCTGATCCCCCCCATGCGGTTCCAGTTTCTATCACAAAATCTGGCTTAGTTTCCCAAATTATCTCTTGATAAATCCATAAATCAAGTGGACATTTCTGCACAGGGATGCCAAGCCAATAGGTTTTCTTCCAAACTTTTGAATAATAGTATACTTTGTGAAATAAGCTAATGTAAAAAGGAGCAAAAACTTTAGTCATAAATTTATCGAAATTTATTCGTATGGGAATAGAAATGTATTTTTTCACTTTTTCTATAAATCTTATCCATCCCTCTTCACGAATAATTTCTTTGGTTCTTCTATACCATGAAACTTGCCCCCTCATTTCTTAGCCACCACCAAGTATTGGAAGGTAAGAAATTCTTTTAAAAAAAGTAAAGCAAAATATTTAGAGAGAACATTAATAATACCTAGTTTGTGTGGCCCTTCTATTATTCGATATTTCCTTTCAATTCTAATGATCTGTAGATTTGAACTCTGGAATAATTCTTTAATATTTTTAAGAGTAAAAAATCTTAGATGTGTCTTATCGTGGATTCCTCGTTCTCGATATGGCCAATATCCCTTAAAAACAAGATTAAAAATTGTATCCCAATGCCTTACATTGGGTATACTTGCAACCACGATGCCATCATCGGATAAAAACTTTGTGGTTTCTTTTAACACTTTCCACGGATCTTTCAAGTGTTCTAATACATCTGCAAAAACTATGCAGTCAAAATATTTAAAAGGATAGTAGTTTTTTAACTCAATCACCTCGACATCTTCTACTATTACTCTATCCAATTTTAACTTAGCAATCTTGGCCATCTCTTCATCCAATTCAATTCCCACAACTTCGGCACCAATTCTCCTCTTTATGCTTTCTCCAAGTGTTCCAGTGCTGCAACCAACATCAAGAACTCTCCTAATTCCATGGGGAATCAACTTTAAAATATCATTTCTAGATCCAATGTACGAAGGTTTAAATTTTTCCATTTCTAAACCACTCTCTTTTTCTTTCTCTGCCCGTATGTGTGTATAGATTTTATTGTAATATTATTCTTTTTAAAATTTTTTTCACTTCTTTTCCAATAACTCTCGTTGAAAATTTCTCTTTAAATAGTTCATATCCCTTTTTAGATATCTTCTTTTTTAAACTTTCATCTTCTTTTAGCAATAATATAGAATTTGCTATTTCTTTGGGGTTTGCCATTTCACATAGTATACAATTTTCTTTATTTATCAATACTTCCCTTGCTGCCGGAGAGTCCCCTGTTATCAAAGGTTTCCTCATAGCCAATACCTCGTATACCTTATTGGGTATCACTCTTTTCGCTTTGGCTGTGTCTCCAAATATACCTAAGCCAACATCTGCTTTAGCGATATAGTAAGGTATTTCTTTATAATCTACGCAACCCTTAAAGGAGATATTTCTGGTATTTAGCTGTCGAGAAAGATTTACAACCTCATTATATGTTTGTCCAGAACCTATGAGTTCGAATTTAATATCTTTATAATTTTCTAAAATTTTTGCAGCCTTAATTATGTATTGTATGCCTTGCAAAGGGATGAAAGTACCATGAAACTCTACTGTAAATATCTCTTCATTTCTCTCAACTTTTCTTGGATAAAATATTTCGTCATCTGCACCAATAAAAATTCTTTTGAATTTTTCTTTATTAATACTAAATTCTTCATGAAAATAATTTATATGCTCGTTTGTATCCAACAAAATAACATCGGACACCATACAAGTAAATTTATCAACATAGAAATAATATTTGACTTTCAATGAATCTTCTTTCACTTTCTTCCTATCGAAAACATAGGAGTCATAAAGTGAGAGAAAAGCATCGAATATCAATGGTTTTCTGCTTAGTTTTGTCAATAGTCTTGCTAATGGAATATCAGTATGTCCTGGAAATCCTACAATCATTGCATCGTAGTCTAATTTGAAATGCTTTTTAACAAGCTTAAGATTCTTTTTAAAAAGAGATTGAGATGGATCCTCATGACCTTCAACCACATCCACACCATTTTTTCTTAAACCTTTAATTATTATTGAGTTGCGTGGGTCTTTTTTGCTATAGGCTCCAAAGTAGCATATTTTCATAAAAAACACCTAAAGCTCCCTTGTTACCAAAAATATCCAACATGACATAGATAGTTATCTTTTCTTTTTGTTATAAGTTTAGTTCTTATTTTTTTCTTTGCCACTTTCCATAGTAAAGGGGCATAATGCCTTTCCGTCAATAATTTAACTTTAACTTGACTTTTAGAGATAGTCTCTCTTCTGCCACTGGTCTACTTTATAGCTTTCTGTATGGCATTTGAGAATTACTTACATTTTGCAACCTTTTTAAGAGTGCCAATAAGTGAATCCATCAAATGAGTTACACTGTGACTATTTATGACTTCTCGATTATGTATTCCCATTTTACTCCAAAGATACTCACTATCTACAATATTCTTTAACTTTTCTGCCATGTCTTTGAAATCCCTATATCTAAATAGGCACAGGTCTTCATAGGGTTTCAATAATTCTCTAAATGTCTCATTACACACTAACACGGGCTTTCCGCATGCCATAGCCTCCAATACTGCTTTATCTACACCACCTGTCGGGCACATATTTACGTGTATATCACATTGTTGATAATATTTAACAACCTCTGTGTGCGGCACTGCTCCAACAAACTTCACGTAATCCTCTAATTTGAGTTCCCTGATCATCCTCTTCAATTTTTTGTAATACTCTTCTTGAGATACCATTGGCACCGCGCCTACAACGATAAATTCCAAATTCTTCCTCCCCTCCTCATTTACCAAGATATTTGCAGCTTTAATAAGTGTTTCATAATTCTTGATCGGCGAAATCCTTCCTACTGAGAGGATTATCTTTTTCTCTCTTCTTTTTCTCGGATTCCCTGCTGGTTTAAATCTGTCAGTGTCTATCCCGTGCCCTATGATTACAATTTTATCGCTTTTTATTCTTAAACTTTCTTTAGAAGCAGTAACCATTTTATCAGCTAAAAAATGTGCTATTTTAAGTCTTCGGCTTACGTGACCGTGCGTATACCAAGCGACAATAGGCTTTCTAAAAAGCTTAGCGTATGGGGCCACAATGATTGTGGAATTAACATACATATGGGTGAATACAACGTCAACTTTAAGAATTGTTTTAAGTATTACGTAATTGAAGTATATCTGCTTACTCACAAAATGCATCAATCTGTTTACTTTTCTTATCCTCTTTAGTTCTTTATCTATGCTATAAACTATGACATTTTCAGGTAATAGTGTCTTTATATTATACTTTGTCGTAATGACATAGAGCTTGTCTACTTTTTCCGCTAATTTCTTTACCCAAGTAGGAATAAAACCGAGAATGCTATGGTTCTCATCTACTATAGGTGTTATCATTAAAACTTTCATGTTTGTTTCCTCTTAGATAACTCTATAGTCTTCTCATATAGATCTCGATACTTGTATGCATTCTTCTTTATATCCATTGTCTCCTTAACATAAGTTCTCCCTCTATTCCCCATTTCGGCTCTAACCTCTGAATTTTGAAGAAGATAAACTATTTTCTCCGCTAAGATGTCTGGTCTATTAGGTGGAAAAGAGAGACCGCATTTTGCATTAGCAACAAATTCAACACTTCCACAAGTATCTGATAGTACTACAGGCCTTCCGCAGGCTAATGCTTCAATTATTACTCGCCCCCATCCTTCATGTTTGGAGGGAAGAACAAGAAGGTCGCATGAATGATAGTAACTTGGAATGTATTCATATGGAACCGCGCCTTCAAATTTGACATTTTGTTCCAATCCCAATTGTATTGTTAAATTCGTTAGTCTCTTCTTTTCTTCTCCTACACCTACTATAAGGAATAGTGTTTCTGGATGTTTCTTAACTATCTCTGCTGCAGCTTTTAACAAAACATCGACATTTTTTGTTTTTGAAAGTGCCCCTATAAAAAGAACGATATATTTAAATCCAGAATATTTTTCCCGTAGATTAATTTTTGGTAAATTTTCTGTAAATCGGCTGATATTGGTAAATATTGGTAATACAAATATGTCGTTATATGGAATATTTAATTGCTTGACAAGTTTTTCTTTTATCCTATTACTAACAACTCTTATACTATCTGCTTTTTTGATAATAAAATTACCTAACATATTAAGGAAATAATTTAATTTTGACTCTTCTAACCAAAACTCGTTGTTTAAATAATCTCCATGAAGCTGAACATTTAAAGGTATGCCGAATTTTCTTTTTAACAAATATCCAACTAAACCTGTCAATAATGGGCTCTGAGTAGTAATTACATCTATCTTGTTTTCTCTACAAATTTTTCTACCTATTCTGTAACTATCCCATATAAAGCGAAAACCTTGTGATGGAGTGGGATAAACCGTTACATTTTCCGATAATTTTCTGACTTTTGATTTCATCCTCTTAGGAGATGGCACTATGATAAAAAGATTTGATAAATACTTACCATACTCTATATGCCTGTCTTGACTATCGCCTGTTACTCTGTTCTTGTCCATCGCCAGTGTTGAATCCCCGCCAATTCCCAACACATTCATACTACATCCCTTAATTCATTTTCCAATACACTCAAGTTTCCCTCCCAAGTGAATTTATTTTCCACACTTTTATAAGCATTCTCCACCAGCTTCTTCCTTAGCCCTCTATCTCTAAGAAGTTTAATTATTTTTTCTTTAAGTTCCTCACTATTATTTGGAGATACCAGTAAACCCGTTTTACCATCTTTTACCACTTCATTTGTCCCTTTGATATTTGTCGCGATCACGGGAGTGCGGCAAGCCATTGCTTCAATCACCACATGAGGCAAACCTTCATAAAGAGAATTTAAAACAAAGATACTTGCACTTCGAATTAACTCAAGTACCTTTGAATGTCTCACACCTCCATAAAATTTCACGTTCTCTTCAATCCCTAATTCGCAAGAGAGTTTTTTAAGATTTTCCTCCTCTGGCCCATCCCCCACTATCAGCAGCCTAATATTCGAGTATTCTCTGGCACAATCCTTCACAGCTCTTATTATTTCATCTATTTTCTTATGTTTAACCAATCTACCAACAGTGATTATTACTGGCTCGTCAGGTAGAGAATAATTTTTAGAAGATAAATTTTGATAATTAAGTGATTTTGTTGAATTATAAATCACCTTTATTTTTTCTGGATTGATATGATAATAATTTACCAGTATTTCTTTCAAAAATAGGGAGGGGACTACAACTTTCCCCACTCTTTTCAACACAAATTTTTGTAGCCAAAATAGAAACTTTATATATGCGCCACCCTCCAAAGATTGCAGAAAACCTTCCAAGAACTTTTTTGTTTTTCCGCTATTAAAGGCTGCTTCCCATGGTTTATCTCCTACAAACTTAAGTACAACTGGTTTTTTGAGAACTTTCCCAACTAAAAGGGAGATAAGACCAAGAAGTGTGGGGTTTTGAATGTAGATCACATCACTATCTTTAGATACTCGTAAAACTAAGAGGAAAAGAACGAAACATGTGATAAAAAATCCAATAAACTTCAATTTCATTATACGCATTTTAGGCAATACGTAAATATTGGGTTTTGGTTGGGCTACTTTTGAGGATGTGACAACTTTGACATGATGGCCTTTTTTACTAAGCCTATCTAGAATTTCAGAAACATAAATAGCAGGACCCCCTATATCTGGGGGAAAGATAGTAGTTACGACTGTTACGTTCATCGCTCTTGTCATATTACTCTGTTTTTTTGATGATACAATTTCTATATAACTCTTCTATTCTCATTAACACAGTTTCCCAGAGGAACTTTTGTCTTACGGTTTTCAACCCTTCTTGAGCAAATTCATTTCTTAGATTCTCTTCCCGAAGTAATCTTATTATTGCATCAGAAAGCTGCTTGATATCCCCCGGTGGTACCAGAATACCGTTTTTACCGTCTTCAATCACATCCAGAATTCCATCAACGCTACTACCTATTACTGGAACGCCACACGCCATTGCTTCTATAGTAACTATACCTAATGGTTCGTACAATGAAGGTATTACAAAAATGTCAGCCATATTAAGATATATAGGAATTTTGTTATGTGGTATGAAACCTAGTATTTGTACTTTATCGTCAAGTTTTAGCTGTTGGATAAGCTTCTCCAATTCAGCTCGTTGTACTCCGTCTCCAATAATAATCAAACGCACATCAGGCATATATTCTGATACCAGTGCAGTCGCTTTGATTAAATAATCAATCCCTTTTCTTGGTATAAGCCTAGCTATGCTGATAATAACTTTTTCATCCTGCGAAAAGCCATGTTTTTTTCGTAATATTATTTTATTTATTGGTTTAAAAATACTTGTATCAACTCCGTTGGGAATTATGATTATATTATGAGCACCAATTTCTTTTACTTGCTGTCGCAATTTTCGACTTATTACATGAATCAAATCTGTATTTTTGAAACTCCATCGTTGTAACCATTTCAATATTTTACTGAGAAAACCATTCTTAAAACCCGCCCCTAAACTTCCTCCTTGAATAGTAATTATAATGGGCTTCTTTTTCAACTTCCTGATAATAGCAGCTAGGACAGACAGAAGCCCATCTCCCACGACATGGATCAAATCATAATTCCTCACATTATCTAGTTTAAGCGTATACAGTAGTAAACGGAAGTGTGCTATAATAAAAGATAGATATCTAATCCTACCTGTTACTATTCTATGAACTATAACACCATTAATAACCTCAAGCTTGTTGAGACTCTTGTTTGGACACAAAGTTATTATATCCACTGCCCATCCCCTTTTTGTTAAATATTCGGCAACCTCCTGAGCAAATACTTCAGCACCACCGATAAATGGAGGATAACGATGTATTATCAGGGCTATCTTCATTTTATCACTACTTCTTCATTTTGCTTTTTGCTTCTAACGCTAAGCGAATAGCATTTAAGAAGGCACCTACTGCATAATCAAGGTTATACTTTTTTATAATTTCTTTCGACCTAATTCCCATTCTTCTTCGTAATTCATCATCATTTAATAGTTTTTCAATAGCACACTTTAGCTCATCTTCATCACCTGCCTCAACTACAAATCCATTCCCATTAATTAATTCCCTTGAGCATCCGTCTTTATTAGTAGCTATTATCGGCAATCCAAAATACATGGCTTCATTAACAGTATTGGCCCAGGGATCATGAAGAGTTGGATGCACAAATATATCAGCTATCGAATAATACTTAAATTTCTTCTCTCCCTCAACATAACCTACAAAATAGATATTTTTAATACCTCTAGCTAGTGATTTCAAATTATTTTCCTCTTCCCCTGAACCTGCTATTACCAATACTGCATCTTTAAAGTGTATTTTCTTGAAGGCTTTGATTAAGTATTTTATGCCTTTTCTCTTGTAGAAGTAGCCAAGATATAAGATAATCTTTTTATCCTTAAATTCTGTCTCTGATTTTGAAAACCACATTTTATCAACCATGTCCTCAGATATAACTTGGGTTCCAACAAATATTTTATAATGCGGGACTCCATCTTTAATTAAAAACTCCTTTGCCTTAACACCATAAGCTATAAAAGAGTCTGCTAAGGGGTAAAGTAGTTTCTTTTTAAAAATATGGTAGCACCTTCTCATAACTTTCCTAAATATGCTGCTCTCACATTCATAACCATTAATTTCACCACTCCATAAAATAAAAGGCTTTTCAAATAATTTTGCGATTAAAAAAACAATAAATCCCGAAAAAATTGTCTCTACACCTCCACCGACTATATAAACTTCATATTTGTTAGATAACAGCTTAAATGGTAACGAGTAATTTATTACAAGAGGGCCAATAGATACACTTTTAAGAATCTCATTCTTAAAAGAATAATCTTCTAGTTTTATACTCCATAATCTATCTTTTGTCATGCTTTTACAAAATTTAACATCTAAATCGAATTTTTCTGATAATTTTTCGAATAAGGGAAGTCTGTAGGGGCTTACCATATTATGCAAAAGAAAGATCTTTTTATTCATAAATGTCTCTTTCATATTTTGGTTTGCGTAACACACCGAAATATTTGTTTTTGCTTGCTCTATCTACACCCACTAAAGCACAAAAATCAGAAAATGCTCGATTTCTATTAATATCATCTGCCAATAATAAACCTCCTGGTCTTATATATGGATACGCCATCATAAATTCGCTTATCATGTTAGAGTAAGAATGATCGCTATCGTGGAAGAAAATATCTATTTGACCCAATTTAGGTAGCAAAGTTTGCATGACCTCAGTTGACTTGCCTATATGGAGTGACCATCGCACACGTAAATTCTGTGGAATGACCCAACCGACCTCCTTTCTATTGGATAAGAAATCTGTTATATCAATCGAATGAAGATGTCCATTCTTGTTTCTATCCAGAGCTAACAAGATAACTGCACTTGAACACCCTGCAGAAACTCCTGTCTCTAAAACAATAGAGGGTTTTAAAGCTCTAACTGCGAGATAAACCCACTCCAGCCCTATCACCTTCAATCTCCCCTCAGTGCTAGATACTTTTCCTATAATCTCTTTTAAATTAGGATGACTGTTATAGAGTTCAGTGAGAAATTTATGAATCATTTGTGGAGATATAGTAAAACATCTTGCTGCTTCAGTTACAATTAGAGTGTGAGAGCTTATTATGGAGAATGAATCCTTCAGAGATCTAGGGTGTCTCAATAGATAACGCAATGTTGAGACATTTATGTAAGTTTTAATCCTTCTTAGTATTAATCTTTTTGTATAGTTCATTATCAACCCCCCTATTTCTATTTTTATATTTAATTACTTTATCCAATAAATATCTATATCCTGCTATTTTAGCCTTATATGTATACTCTTTTTCAATCAGTTCTCTTGCATTTTTTACAATTCTCTCCAACTCGGGATATTCTAATATCTCTATAATATTTTCTGCAATGCACTCCGGTGAATTGTCCTCCATAATAAAACCCGTCTCACCATCCTTTATTATATCAGGTATGCCTCCAACTGGTGTTGCAAGAACTGGTGTGCCACAGGCCATCGCTTCTAAGATTGTTTTAGGTATCCCCTCAGTTTCTGAGGGACAAACAAGCAGTTTCATTCTATTTAGTTGCTGTGGAATGTTTCTATTAGGTATCCAACCAGTAAATTCTATATACTCAGAGCAACCTAGTTCCATCACTCTACTCCTTATACAGCCCAAATCAGGACCATCTCCGACAAATAAGAATCTTATAGTACTTCTTGCCGATAGTATCATAGGAATAGCCTCAATAAGTTTCATCACTCCCTTTATTTTACTGATAGACCCAACATAACCTATTACCTCCCCCCTTTCTTTAAGATCTCCACTTTTGCGAAAAACATTTAGATCTAAATAAACATAATGCCATACAACAGCTTTATTTTTAAATTTTTCAATCCCTTCGAATTTTAGCTGTCTACTAGAATATACAATAATGTTATCTACTAGCGAATACATTACGTATCGTCTAAATTTTGCGATCCATGCAAAAATCTTTCCCATAAAAGGATTATTTATCAGATATCCTTTAAAGCCCGAGCCGCCCAATATGAAAATATTCTTCTTTCTAAGTATCCATGTCATGAAGATGGGCAATAAAAGTTCAGTGAAATAATAAATATCTATCTCCTTAGAGAACTTTTTGATAAGGATAGCCATTTTTAGTTCATAATATATATGCCCCATAACCCTTTTAAGGAAGGGGGAGTTTTTATAGGGTTTTCTAACTTTAAGAACTTGGATATTATCATCTAACTCCACACAGAAGTCCTCCTCTGTAAATAAGTAAATATTATGATGGAAGTTTTTAAGAATATTGAGTAACATCAAGGTATTCACATGTCCTGAGTCAGATAATCGTTTACCAGGAGTAGCTATGACAACTCCTACACCTTTTCCAGAATATACTTTACTCAAGATATTTCACGCTCCTTTTTCTCGCTTTTATGACTAACTCATATCCCCCATTCTTAACGCCAAAAAGTTTGTCACATATTACACATATAGGAAATACTATATATGATATTATCACAAGTAATGGAATTGGCACCTTAAACTCGACCAACATCTTATCAAAGAAGAAGCTTGACACAGATGAGTTTATGAGATATTTGCCAAAAAAAACTTCAAAGCCTACTTTTTCCAAATCTAGCTTTATACTTTCATAATTATAATATTTTACTACTGAGGATCTCTTTCTATGTATGTTTATTATTTTTTTATTAATTTTAGGATATGAAAAACTATCAACAGTTAACACCAAAATGCCTCCGGGTTTTAATATTCTGTGCATTTCTTTTAATGCTTTTAAACCATCTTGAAAGTGTTCCAAAGAACAAATAGATACGGCTTTATCAAATACTTCAGAGCGGTAAGGTAAATGTTCTGCATCCCCAACAACAAATTCGCATTTGTATTTTTTGTCATTACTGAATATTTTGCATTTTTTTATCTGAGATATGGAAATATCCACTCCATAGACCTCAGGACCTCTTTTTGCGACTCTAAAACTTAATTCCCCACTCCCACAAGCAACATCACAAATTTTTTCTCCTTTTTGGGGGGATAATAAAGAGAGTACAATTGGGAACTCAATTAAACGGGAGAGTATTAATGCGTGACATTTTATTATTTTATTTCGTCTACAAAATTCACCTATCACTTTAAATAAGTCTTTTGTAGGCATATAGACACCTCTTTGCAACCACATCCCACGTATACTTTTTAAGCACAATTTCTCTTGCATTTCTTCCCATTCTTTTCGATTCATCTATATTCTCGATGAAGTATGTAATTTTTTCCCTTAAACTTCTTATATCGCCAGGTGGTACAATAAATCCTGTTTTTTCATTTTCAACAATTTCTGGTATCCCACCAGCATCAGAACAGATTACTGGAGTTCCGCATGCCATAGACTCTAATAATACCAACCCTAGCAGTTCGGGCATAGTGTATTTTCTTTGATAACAATCAATGTAGACTGAAGGTAAAACCGTGATCAATGCGCTATTGTATTCCCTAACTAGCTCTTGATCACTAACATTAAACTTAAAAATAACTTTATTATTTTTATCAAGCATCTTTAGCAGCCTGAAATATTTCTTTTCAAGCGAAGTATCTTTGAATGCACCACAAATATACAATCTCGCATTTAATTCTTGAATGGCTTTAATCAGAACGTCTATTCCCTTTCGAGGGGTAATCTTGCCAACATATAAAATTTTGTTATTTTCCTTCTCTATAACGATTGGACGAAATTTAGTAGTATCCACCCCACCGTATATTACGCTATAATTTCTTCCGTTGTACTTTTTAAGCATTTTTTGTGAAAATCTGGAAACAGGTAAATATAGGTTAATAAACTTAGCAACTAATGGAGAAAGAGATAGAAACCTAAAACCACCCGCATGGTCAGTAAGACATACAGGCTTGCCTTTGCGTCGGGAATACAAAATTGCGATAGTCGAAATAGTAGTACTAAATTGGTGTATATGCACTATATCCGCTTCTCCTATCCTTCGCAAAAACGATATAGATAACGGGAGGGGATTATGTGATGTGAATAGAGGAGAAAGAGCTGTGAATGCCACACATTCATTAATTTCTAAAGTTTCGTACGAGTGTTTGTTGCTACTATTTCCAAATGTTATGAGTTCCACATCAATGTATTTACTGAGTGCTTTTGCAAGTTCTAGTGGATACCTTTCGCCCCCACCAATTTGGGAACTGAAATAGGTGGGAGTTATATGAAGGACCCTCATATCAAGTCAGTATAAACTTTCTCAGTTTTCTCGGCGATTTTCTCCCATGAATAATCCCTAACCTTTTTTTTTGCGTTTTTCCCCATTTCTTTTTGTATGTCTTTGTTCTCTAGTAGATATATTATAACATCTGCAAGATTTTCCTCATTTTTCCTTTTGGCGAAGAGCCCATTATATCTCTCCTCAATAATACATCTGAACGTATTCAAATCGCTTACAATCATTGGTAAACCTGAAGCAGAAGCTTCTAAAAGAACAATTGGAAAGACCTCTGTGCTCATCGTTGAAGGTAACACGAAAATATCTGCTGCTTTGTAATAGAGAGGTTTTAGATACTCCTCTACGAAACCAACAAACTTTATATTATTTTTAATCCCCATTTTTTCAGACAACTTTTCAAGGTTTTCTCTCATTATGCCTGAACCAGCTAAAATTAGGATCACATCTGAACGCTTTTTCACAATTTTGCTCATGGCTCTTAGTAGAATATCTGGGGCTTTTTTAGGTATAAGAGCGCCTAAAAATAAGATAATGTCTGTCTCGCTGGGAAGTTTCAATTTTTTTCTACATTCCTCCTTTGAGATGGGAATATTAAATGCATCTAAATTTATGCCATTTGGTACTATTTTGATCTTTTCTTTATACTTTTTTAAATACCTTGAATCATTTATGAAATATGCTGAAGGACATATAATTGCATCAGCGTAAGAAAAGATCTTGTCTACTAGAAAATTGACATACAAAAACACGCTAATCCTTCTAATAACACTTCCAAAATTACTGAATTTTTCAGCTCCATGGTGTGTAACCACTATGGGCTTTCTTTTCTTTTTGGCATAAATCATTCCTGCAATAACACCGGGGGCTGTAGTATTATGTATGTGGACAATATCTACATCATATTTCATAGGTTCTAAAAGAAGTTTAAATGAAATATTAGTAGACCCTATTTTGAGATTTTTACCATACTTAAATATTCTCACACTACCATCTTTCTCTACAAAATCTTTATAAGACGGAGAAGTCGTAAAGACGTATATTTCATGCCCTCTTTTTGATAGCTCTTTTACTAAATTGTAGGCTACTCTTTCCCCACCTCCAATAAGATAAGTTTTTGGCAACTCATGATCAATAAGTCGATCCTTATGGGGAAAGTGTGTGATAAAATATGCAATTTTCATATTCTCACACAATTTTTAGCGAGTTAACTTTTGCCCCCCATCTTACTAGCTCCAATCTCACGCTTTATATGACTTTTAGCAATCTTTCTCATCTCGTCAGCAAGTCTTGGGTGTTCATGGATCAAATTTTCTCGCTCTTTTGGATCTTTTCTTAGATTATACAACTCATCTACATCTTTTTGTCCTAATATATACTTCCAGTTTTTCATCCTAACAGCAATTTTTGCTCTTCCACTTTCAATAGTTCTCACAATAACCCATGCACTATTGTTACTTAAAAAACTTTCTGAAGGGAACTCGCTAGTTTTGCCAATTATCTCTAAGATCGTCGGAGATAAACCAGAAAGGGAGACAGGCGTACTTATTTTTCCTCCAATATCAGCGTTATAAATTACAAGAGGTATGTGAATCAGTTCCTCATAAAGGCAAACAGCTTTATTTCTCACAAAACCATGCATGTAATATCCATGTTCTCCGAATCCCTCACCGTGGTCGGAATGAATAATATAAACTGGATCGTAACTTTCTAAATCTTTTAAAAACCTTCTGATAAATTCATCAGTGTATCTTAGTGAATCGTCATAGACGTTGATTAGTCTTTGTTTCTCTTTTTCACATAATCTATCTTCAAAATTAACATGTTGGAGTTTCCAGTTGTAATAATACATGTCCCAAAAACTACCCCATTTTCTAAACTTTCTTGGTGCTAAATACGGATAATGGGTATCCATTAGCAAAACCCATAGAAAGAAAGGTTCTTTTACTTTTTCGATCCATCTGATTATTTTGTCGTAGTACTTTTCCCAAGGTGTGAATGCTTCTCTCCTTAGTAAATAGCTTACTGAACTTCTAATAGCAAACGCTATTTTACTATTTCTTAGCACGAGCTTAAAAATTTTTTCATAAATTTTACCTTTATCTTTTAGAAAGTCATGAAAGAATTGAAATCCTTTATTAAATCCGAAATATCTTGATGCAAAAACATTTGGAACAAATGCTCCTGTTGAATATCCAAATCCTGATAGAACTTGACCTAATGTTTTTCTCTTTGCAAACTCGATTCTCCAAATCTCTGGAGACATTTCATCAATAAGTGGAGCAAATTCTCCAGTAAAAGCACCCATCATGGATGTTGGAGTTCCAATACCTGCTGCTATGGCATTCTCAAAATATAGCCCCTTTCTTGCCATTCTATCTATTGTTGGAGTAGTTTTCCTGCGATAGCCCATAAAACTACAGTGATCAGCTCTGACGCTGTCCAATGTTATCAATACCACACTCCTCATACTTTTCTCTCCCTTACAAATTACTTAATAACCTTTCTAATCTCTTCCCTATAATCAAGTTCCCCATCTTAACCTTACTCTTAACAGTAACATTTGCTATTTAATAGATGACAGAAGGGACAAGATCCTCTTCAAGAACAAACTCTTTAGGTATCCAAATAAATGAGTGATGATTCCTATACTAAATTCCTGTAAAATGATTCCACTATATAAATTATTTTATTATTCCAATCGTATTTCATTGCATTCCTTACACACTTTTTCCTCATACTTTTCCTCATTTCAAATCCGACTAATATATTTTCTGCAATATCCCTATCTAAAGGCTCACATATAAATCCATTCTCATTCGTTATGAAATCACATGTCGCATTTCTTCTATTATTTACCGTAACAACTGGCAGACCGCACGCATTCGCTTCTAATGCAACAATTCCAAATCCCTCCCTCGTTGAAGGTAAAACAAACACTTTGGATGATTTCATATAGGCTATGACGTCCTCATATTTTTCAAGAAATCCAACAAGCTTTATGTTATTCTCAACTTTTAGCTCTTTTGTTAACCTTTTCAGTCTTTCCTTTTCTGGACCGTCTCCTATGATTACACATTTAGTGTCAGGAATTTCTTTCTTTATTAATGCAATTGCCTTTATTAGAACATCTAAGTTCTTCTCCTTGATCAGCCTCCCAGCAAATATGACATCTGATTCCTCCTTTAGAGGTTTAACATTATCTATTTTTCTAAAATCTATCCCATTAGAGATTACTTTAATATCCCTTACACCTAACTTCTCCAAATCTTTCTTAGTCCTCTCAGAAACTGCAATATTTTTATCTGTCAATTTTGCAGTTAGTCTTTCCACAATACATCCAAAAAAACCCTTCGTACCAAGATATTCAAACCAATATTTACCCCATATTTCATGCCAAGTTATAATAAGCTTGGATCTTCTCAGCAAAGAATGAACTTTAGCTGTAAAACACGGAAAATAGGGAAATTCCTGACAATCTATAATATCAAACCTCTCTTTAACAAGCTTTGGCAAAAGTTTATTGGCAAAATAAATAGCCTCTTTTATAGACCTTCTTCCATCAACGTAAAGTTGCATTGGCTCACAAACACCATGCAAGATTATGCCATCATGCTCGATTGGTTTATCACTGTTGTCGTTAAACCACCATCTTACCCCATACCAGTGAACCTCATGTCCCCTATCGGCCAATCTCCTACCTATTTCATAAACCCTCTTCTCCGCACCACCTTTTACCCAGGGATAGACAGCGTCATAGACAAAAGCTATTTTCATAATTATCCACACCAAATTTCTATGGATCTTATTTACCTGAGTGTGTTTACGACTAATCCTATTGATTATTGTTTAAAATAGTTATTGGCTATACCAATACCTATAATCAACACAAATAAAACCATAGACGCACGCACGCCAGACCTGAAAAATATCATAAGAGTATCCATAAGATAATATGGGGATGTCCCAGACGAGATCTTGGCAACAAGTTTCTGACATGAATGTCAAACAAAAACTTTGACCTAACTCAAGAGTTGCTAGGAAGTCAGTCCAACACCAGCCTTTCACAAATGGGTACAGAAGTGTCATAGGTCACCATCCAACACATTGAGAAAATAGATATTGCTGAAGATGTAAAAGGATGTAGTTATAGAGTACTTACACTCCCAAAAACCTGTTAGTTTTCCTGCACTCCGCTCAATCACAATCAAAATAAGACAAAGTGATATGATTGTAACAAGAGAATGAAGGAATCCTACAGCTCCAAGAAACTTATCCAGATCGGAAGGAGTATGAAAGGAACGAGAGCCAAATAATAAACCTCCAGCTTTTTTCTCAAAGCATAAATCAGAAAGATGTGAATTAAAAGAATCCGTGATTGTCACCTCGCGTCTAAAATATCATACTCTTTCGCTAAGCATACTAAGGAAAAACGAATAAAATATTGTTTGCAATCCGATTACAAGCAATGTAAATGCCAATATGCTTTGGTTAAACATCGGCAAACTCTTAAATCCACTATTCACCCATGCCCATATATGATATACTGTGTACACAAACCCAATTAAGAAGACCAGAAGCCCGATAGTTGCACCTCTTTCAAGAGATAGTCTTTTGGCCATAAATTCAACAACCCCATCACCCTGCATAATATCTATTTTTGCAGAGTGAACTTTCCCGGCCAAACCCAGAAATAATAACTGGTATCCCACTATAGCTAAAAGGCTTGAGGCGATCATAGAGTGCATGCCAAGCCGTATCGAGCCAAAATGTGCCAGTCCAGCACTTATAAGTGAAACAAGAAATACGCCAGCTAAGAAAAGAACCAGCCCTGGAAGAATGAAAAGATGTTTTGGTGTATATAGCAGCATGAACTTTAAATGTTTCCATCCGTCGCTGAAGGAGCTCAACTTTGATTCCCCATCTCTTGGATGATAAACAATCGGAACCTCCTTTATCCTCAATCCCTTCCTTACAGCTTCAATTATCATCTCCGATGCGAACTCCATGCCATGGGATCTCAACCTCATCTTCTGCAAAGCTTCTCTTGTAAAGGCCCTGAAACCTGAGTGGGCATCACTAACACCGGCTTTAAAGAAGAAGTTTAGAAACCATGTCAGTACGGGATTCCCTATGTACTTGTGATGCCATGGCATTGCTCCCTTCTTTATCTCACCCTTAAACCTACTTCCCATCACAATGTCGGCCTCGCCCTTCCTAAGGGGCTCAAGCAACTTCGGAATCTCGAGGAAGTCGTATGTATTGTCAGCATCTCCCATAACAATATACTTTCCCTTGGCGTAATTGAAAGCGTACAAGTAAGCATAACCATACCCTCTTTTATCTGGAGCCACAACCCTGGCACCCAAAGATTTGGCGATTTCAGGGGTTTTATCAGTTGAATTGTCGGCAACAATAATCTCACCATTAATGCTATGCTCTTTAAAAACTCTATTTACCTTTTCTATGCAAACACCTATACTCCTCTCCTCGTTAAGGGAGGGGATAACAACACTCACCTCAACCAAATCTGAATCATTCTTCATAAAACCCCTCGTTACATTAACTAAATAAGTTTATAAAAAATTTATTATCCTCTCTGAATCTTTGCATGTCCACCTATAATCGAGTTGCTCAACTCTAAATTCCAGATTTCGCAATCTTCATCAATCACACTTTTCCACACTTTGGCCTTTTTCAGAATTACTCTGTCAAAGATCACCGAATCGCTAACATCAGAATTTTCGATTACACAATCTCTGCCTATATAAGCAAAGGGGCCGATAATCGATCTTCCCTTTATAACTGCTCCATCCTTAACCACAACCGGCTCTATTATCTTCACGGGCCCATCAATTTTTGCATCGCCTATGTGATGTTCCATGTAGAATTTGAGAGCTTCAATGTATGAATCCGGGTTTCCGACATCATACCATCTATCGCTAAAGGGAAAACCGTAAACTTTCATATTGCTGCATAGCCAGCTCAAAAAGTCTCCTAAATTATCGTGTCTCTCATTATCTTCAACATACTCAGCCAGCATTTTTACAGTCTCATAAGGAAAGGCGTAAATTCCTATTCCCACCAGTATGGATGGAGGCTTTTCTGGCTTCTCATAGAATCTAAGAATTCTTTCTCTATCTATCTCTACAACACCATACCTCTTAGCCAGTTCATAATCACCAACATCATACAGGGCTGTAACAGGAGATTTTCTACTCTCATAATATTTCAAGAAGTCATCAAGCTGAAAAGAAAAGAGGTTGTCTCCAGCAATTACGAGTATATCTTCCTTCACATTTTTTGCTGTCTCCGCTAAGGCTCTCACAGCCTCCAGTTTCTCTTCTTCTCTTGTTGTATTCTCAATGACGAGTTCAACCTTCTTGTCCTTAGCCCAGTCCTTGAAATCATCTTCAAATCTTTTGTTTGTTGAGACAATGATTGGAATGTTAAATCTAATTATTTTCTCATAAATTGTATCTATAATCTTCTTTCTACCAATCGGTAACAGGGGTTTGGCTTTAGTCTTTGTAATTGGCCACAGCCTTGTAGCATAACCCCCTGCCAGTATAACAGCTTTCATAACCACCACCTGATCGCTACTACATCAATTCCTGAAAAGTATTAACACCTCAATTTTCTTTCACTTCACTTACTTCACTCACTTCACCTGGAATTGCCTGCTTAGTCGAAAGGCTCAAAGTTAAGATGGATTACAGGCTGATGTTCGGATCATTGCTTCCAGACATAATAGATAATAGATGACCCCGCAGGGATGATATTGTCACCATTAAACAACGGCAGAGTTTTGGACGCGCTCTGCTGTTCATCCTCATCCTGATTGACCTGTACAGAAAATCCTTGGCCTTCGCATCCTTCCTCCACTTACTTGAGGATGAGTTATGGAACGAACCAGAAACATTCTTCTGGCCTTTATAGGTTTTGAATTTCCGCAAAAGAACATTTAACGAATATCTTAGCAGGATTCTATCGGAATACACACCTTCTTTTTCCTACGTATTCATTTCGGAAGTTATATACTTCATAATGATCTTGGTATTCTTAAAAGAGAAGGTAATTCCTACAAGCTAAACGATTCCGAGTTCTTCTCCAGCTACTCTCAGGAATTCTCCCGCAAACCCGACAACAAATTCCGCTTCTTCTCTGCTCACAAGTAAACCACCGTACTGTACATTATGTCTCGAAAGTCTAATTTTGTCGAAGGTATTAATCAATTCAAGAATTTTATCCCTTTTCCTATACAAATATCTTAGTGCAATGCCAAGACAATAATGACTCCTTTCCACGTAACCTTTCGCAAAAAGCATAGCTCTTGCTGTATGGAAGGCACTGTTATACGCTGCGATTTCAGCCATTTCGTATTCTTCGATTTCAATATTCTTTCTCGCAGATTTCAGAAATCTCTCCGCTATTTTCAGCGAATTCTCAACCCTCTCAACAGCTCTATGGTCTTCTTTGATGAACTTTTTCTCTACACAATCTTCAAACCTCACAGTTCAGCACCTTTGATGAGTATGTGATTTCTGAGCACACTTTCAGCGAATTTATCTCCTTCTCCTTTTAACTTCTCCCATCTGTAATACGGTATAACTGTTAGCTGTATTTCCCTTCCCAATTTCTCTTGAAGTTCGAGAATTAGATCCTTATTTACATCCCCTTCTTCACCTATAATCAGGATGTCCAAATCGCTTTTCTCGTCAAAGTTTCCTGAAGCGAAGCTACCGTAGATCGCAAGAGATATACTGTTCTCCGCTATTTTTTCAACACCTAGTTCCTTTAGTAAGATTGCGTAATAAGCTTTTTTCAATTCTCTCACGGCAAAGTCGTTGTTGTTCAGGGTAAATAGCCTGAGGTTTCCTTTTCTCTCAACATGCAATATGCTATCTCTCTCAAAGATGTCACAGTAAATTTTTGCACTTCCAGGACTTATCCCCAGATTCCTCGACAGTTCTTTGAGGTGCACCTCTGCAGATGGGTGAGTAATGAAGTACTCGAGCACTTTGAATCCAACAAATTTTCTAAATTCCCTTATCACATAACATTGAACGATCGTTCAATTTAAAAAACTATCGTTCATTTTATTAATTTATTACTTATAAGATTAAATACACCCTGGTTATCCTTTGCATCTTGTTAGGTTTTGAATTTCCGCAAAAGAACATGTGAGCTTTTATGAGTATCTTAGTAGGATTATATCGGAATACGCGCCTTCTTTTTCCTACGTATTCTCCTGCTGTGAAGGTGTATGGCCGGGAAAGCATGAAGTATGAAAAGAGTATACTGGAGTCTACAATGGGAAGTATTTTTCCTCTTTTTCCATAATTCATCCCTAAATCTTTCAAAATCCTCTAAATCATTCCCGGTTAGTTCGAGTTTTTTGAGATCTCTCTCTACAATTTCTCTCCTCTGCGTCTCTACTTCTATCAGTTTCCTAACTATTTCTGTAACGTAATCCTCATCAATCCAGTTGGGTACCTCAATCATAATTTGCTTTGGCATAATCTGTATACACCATCTAAAGCGTTAGATATGTTTCTATCTACTGTCTCACCACCTTATCTCGAACCAGTGAACCTCATACCTTCTATCAGCCATTTAGCTATCTCATAAATCCTCTTCTCAGCCCTTCCTTTAACCGGATAGATACCACCACAAACTGACTTTGCTCAATGTTACTCTTTGAACGTATTGGAATTACACTTTATTACACTCGGGATTGCTTGGTTAATTCATAACAGTCACACCTTCTTAAAGATTCTCTCCCTTAGAACTCATTCCTGCACGATTGTAACATCCAGATTCTTGAAGTGATTGTCGAAAGTGTAAACTTCTTTAACATTGATTTCCATCATCTTCAAATAAGCTAACGCGTCGTTTACACTAACATTTTTCTCCTTAGCAATTAGCAAAGCTCTTAGATAATCCTCCTGCTCAACTCTGTTTCAAGCTTTTAAGTAGCCAGTATCTCCTTTATGATTCTATCTTCAATCGGTTTGAAGTCTAAATATTCCATTAAAATTCTCTCGATGAATCCAAGTCTAATTTCTTCGTTCTTGCTGATCAACAGCTCACCCTTAATAACCCTATACTTAAAGCTCAGTGGTGCTGAATTCAGAACTTTAACGTCAACTTGCAATCTTATGGTGCTCTCGATTTCTTTGGAGAGCCTCAATTCATACTCCAAAAAATTTCCTACTTTATTCTCGTCAACGTAAACTGCGACATCAACATCCCTGAAATATCTCGTTAAAGCTACCGTGAAGATACGCAAAGATGACCTCCTCTTTTTTGACCAGAATTTCCTTAATCTTTTTCCGAACTTCCTCCTTATCTGTCAACGTAATTCTTCACCTCCTCGATGAATTTCTCCAGATCTGAGACATCCTTTTTCATCATTTCGTAAACCTTTTCGCCGCCTATTTTCCAGTAAATGTGCACAAGCATGTTTCTGAATTTAGCCATAGTATCTCGATGTCCATTCTAAACACCCATTAAAGATTTCTAATCTGCACAAAGAAGTTCAAGATTTCCCATTATTGCCCTATAAGACTCTCCTTTATTTATGGATATTGTTATATAAATAGTTACATAATACTATAAACATATGAAAATACTATGTAATTATATATTTATCTAAGCTTATGGTACTGTGCAACAATGCTAACTGGCTCCGATCAGCCCTCCTCATCGCCTTAGCTCGGCCTCTGCTGACCGGAGGAAAGTCCTCTTGTGGATTATATGTGTAATATGTGTAGGATATTCATATTTTCATATTTTTATATTTTTACCTATATTCACACATCCACAGCCTTACATAGGCTATATAACCGATCCTATAATGTCTTTCGAAACCCTAACATACTTCCCAACGACCGAAATGAAGATCTCTCTTTGTTTGGAGAATGTTATCCACCAGGTATCTTCAAAACCGTCAATTTTGCTCAATTCCTTCATAATTAACCTTATTTGAGCGTCCGATACCTTATATCCTTTATTCTCCAAAATCTTTCTAAGCCTCGACAGGGCAGCTACGAAGTAGCCTATCTTCTTTCCCCTATCCGAGGAGACGTTTTTCAAAGTACCGCATCTATTACAGTAGGGGTGGAGCTTTATAACACCATTCTGCATCTTTGCCCAATCCTTCTTATCGGATTCATGGGTATGGATATGCATCATTTAATACACCCCTATAATTCTAAAACTTAAGGCTGATATTTCAATTTTTTGTATACAAAAATTGCTAAGACCAAACTCATCACCGCGATGATAAATTCAAACCCAGGTATCCGAATGCCCCAAGCTTTCTGATTTTGATTTTCCTTACTTTCCTTATTCTTTTCATTTGTCTCGTTCTGTTGAGTTGTGTTACTAGGTGTAGTCTGAGTCTGAACCGTGTGTGTAGGCATAGGAGTTTGTTCTGGCGTTAAGGTTTGCTTTGGAGTTGTCGTTGGGGTTACCATAGGTGTCACGGCTTTTGTGGGAGTTGGAGTTGTAACTACAGGTGTGGGAGTTGGAGTGGGAGTTGGTGTTGGTGTAGGAGTTGGAGTTGGTGTTGGGGTGGGAGTTGGAGTTGAAACCGGTGCCGAAAATCCACCTGATGAGCCACCCGATGAACTGCCAGCTTCCGCAAGAGTAATAGTCTTTGATATTCCTCCCACAGACACGAAGAATTCCCCAGGCGGTATGGAAGATGTTTCGTACGAATAGCTAAACCCACCACTTTCATCAGCTTTTATGTAGCCGGTTGCGGTAATTTTAAGCTTAACAGAACTCTGGCTTGATTTTCCATGTATGAGTACGTTATATGTGCCTGTAGGAACGTTGCCGTGAGAGACCGTTGCAACGCCATTGCTTGCTTCCGAACCGAGTGTGATCCAGATCAGATTGAAGAATATCTTAACGCTAACCTTAAGATTATCACAACCGTATGCGGTTACGCTAAATCTGTTCTTACCCTCAGGAATTTTTACCCCATCTACAGGGAAAACGTATTCTCCATTCTGAGTTGTCACAACCCTTTCAAATGAGACATCTATCCTTACCTCCTCGTTTGGACTTGCAGTACCATATATCGTAACCACGTCACCTTTAACCGGGTTATCTGGAGTTATGCTAAAATCCGTAACTCCAGCTACCGCTATCCCCGATAATCCTCCTAATCCTAAGCCGATCACAAGGAGAGCAAAAAATAAAATAGGCAATCTTGCCAATCTCATCGATCTGACTGTCAGTCGGAATTTTGATAACTCTAGCCTTGGTAACTCTGGTCTTGATAACTCCGGTAACTTCGGTAACCTTGGCAATTCTTGATCACCCTCTCATCCTCACATCCTAATATCCTAACATCCTAACATCCTTACATCTTCGTCTTCCCTAGATCCAAAAGTTAAAAAAAATCTACATTTAACTTTTAATCTCTAATCTCACTTTTACCTCATCTTCTTCTCCACAGAGCTATTATTATCAGGGCTGCAACAGCAATAACGGCTTCAAATCCTGGAATCTTCCACCAGGGTTTTGGTGTGGGAGTTGGTGCGGGAGTTGTAACAACTGGTGTGGGAGTTGGAGTGGGTGTTGGAGTGGGTGTAGGAGTTGGAGTTGGGGTGGGTGTGGGAGTTGGAGTGGGTGTTGGAGTGGGCTTTACTACCGGTGGTTTTATCTTAGCCCCAATCGCAAACAGGCTGAACTCCTTGGTATGTGCCTTGTAGTAATAGAAGTTATTATCGCTCTTTATATAGCTAGTCTCAAGCTCAGTCCACTCCTTCCCGTTCCACCTGAACATTGCAACATCCTTTGGCTCGTAACCTCTGCTGTCAACCCACGATTTCTTAACCCTGAACCCGATATACGCTTCCTGAGGATGCACCTTTTCCCTGGTGCCAAACTTTAGAATGATTATCTCATTCATCTGATACAGGTCGATGTTTGGTTTTGGAACTTCCTTCGGGGGTGTCGTGACTTTTGAGACTCTACAATCAACGTAGATACTTTTAGTGAACTTGAGGTCAAACGAGAGTATGTTGGTTTGCTTGACATAATTTTCAGGAACCGGAATCTCATACAACCCTGGCTTGGGCAGATATTTCGAGACCACAAAGGCATTGGAGAAGGGAGCTGTGAAGATTGGTGGACCGACTGCGAACCCTCCACCGGTTACAACGATAACCTTTACCTCCACAGGAATTTCTTTACTTCCACCGTTTTCAGAACTTACGATAATCTTGCCGGTGTGGGTTCCGCTAGCTCCACTTGGAACGGATATGGTGACAGTTACCGACTTGCTTCCACTGGCAGGGATGCTTTGAATTTGGCTCTGGTTGAAGCTTATCCAACCAGCAACATCTCCAGACGCTGATAGCTCCACATTCCTAAGTTCGTAATTACCAGTATTGGATATCGTTATTATAACGCTTGCAGAACCCCCTGCATTGATCTCTTTCGAGATCGATGTTGGAGTGACTTCAAAGGTTGTTGTCGTTGTTATCTTTACAATGGCCTGAGAGAATGCAACAACTCTCTGTGATGAATTGCTCACATTCCATGCTGCTACATTTAGATAGTACTCTCCATCTGGCAATCCTCCAACTGGCAAAGAAGATATTTCATACGTATTCCCAGTTTTCGTGTATTTTTCTAAGGAAGCTGAATTTGGTGGAAATGCATTCTTAATCCAGTTATATACCGTGGTTGAATTCACTTTATTCAAACCAGATCCGCCAATCTTAAAAGAGCTTACAAGGGTTGCGTTGTTTGCCTTTAAATTCGTTGTAGCTTTTGTTCCACCACTTTCCAGCCTGAATTCAACTGAATAAGCGCTTTTGCTTATCAAGGCAACTATATAAGTGTATTTTGCAGTGCTGCTGCCTCCAATAATCGTAAACGTTCCGTTTACAGAACCCTCTGATGTACTCGTTCTGGTGACATTGCTCACATCCAAGCTCGATTTATGCTCTAAAACCTCGAAGGCTGTTGCAGAAACAAACGTAATATTTGCCTCGGTTGATTTGTTAAGCAGTGCAACTACAACATAATCCCCAGGATCAAGTGTTCCAAACGAGACCGTTGCATTACCATTAGCATCGAGAGTTGTTGATTTTTCCTGAACCGCATCACTGAGCAAGCTCTTTAAAGGCTGAGTATCTCCATCAACTGCTGAAGCCAGAGCATTCTTTAACTGAGTTGGATACGTTTTAACCAGATATATATACGCTGTTTTGTTGGCAAGATCGCTCGCTCCAGCTATTTCAGCAGTTACGGTATCCTCCTGATAGTACATGGGGTGCCCTGTAAACGGATAATTTACAACATAATCCTGATTTTCTTGGATTCCATAAGTGGTTATTTTTACTGTTTTATCATCTTTTGTGTATTGAGTGGTGTTAATCCCATTATAAACCATTTTTATACTTGGAACTACGAATTCACTCCCACCAGTCATTTTTATCCAGTTTTCGTTTCCGGGTTTCAACACGGTCAGGCTCTCATAGTAGCTGTTGTTGAATATCTCAACCTTCACAAGGGGGCTTGCAAATGCTGGCAAGGCCAGTAGTGATAAGGGTAGTAGTAGAACTGAGAATATTTTTACTATTTTTATTGTGGTTTTCCACCTCATAACTGCCACCGTTTTTAATTGGCAACAAACCTATAAAAACTTTTTTGAAAGCTAAAGTTATGCAGTACTCCAAAAATTATTTCATAATCTATTTTGTTCCATAATCCATTCTAATCCATTCCTTACCCATATAGGAAGCTAACGAACAAGAAAACCATACAGATATATAGATATAACACGGCTGGAAAAAGAACCCCAATTTTCTCACGCTAAAGCATGGGTTCCTGCCCTTTGAAGTAAAGGTATTTGAAACTAAAGTATCACCCGTTAACGACTTCTCAAAATTTTCACTCTGAGGCTTATAAACTTGCAATAATGGAATAAACGAGAAGACAGAATGGAATTTCTAAACAAGCTAAGTCGAAGATGGATCTTTGAAGTTTTTAGCTATCCGGTAGCTCATATTCTCCCAACAAGCCCCATTTCACATATAGAGGAATCAAAAATAATCAAAAATCTTTAATAAATTGTGGTAGTTGTTTTAATGAATGACGAAGATTAAAGATCCCGGTGTCCTTGCAAACCTTCTACTAAATGCCTACTTTGCAGAAGAAACTGAAAAGGACGTTATTGCTGAGACTCTTTACTGGATCAGAGAAAAAACACCTTGGGATGTTCTTTTCCAGCTATACTGTGACAATGAAATCCACAAAAAGATGCTTTTGGAGGCTGTGGAAAGACTCGGTTACAAATCTGAGTTTGAAGCTAAAGGCAAGGTATTCGATTTTAAAGGAAAGTCAAAGGAGGAGATGATGCAGAGTATAAGCAATTGGGAGTACTTTGCCTTCCACTATTACAGCTACCTACTCAAGATGGTCGACTTCGAGGGGTTGAAAGAGCTAATCGATGCTGAAGACGTTGAAGAGGTAAGAGGAACGCTTGAGAGTCTTGTAGAATGGGAAACTAAACACATCGAGATGCTGAAGAGGTTCTTCAAAAGCTCTTTGTTGTTTAGGTTTGGAGATCGAACCGATGAGTGAAATCAAAGTGGCTGTCAGAATTCAACATTTGGGGAGAGAGCGTTCTGCAATTTAAAAAGTGAAGAGGGGTCTGATGAAAAGTTTTTGAGGGATCAGGGAGTTTTTTAAGAGGTTTTTAGCCAATAATATTAAATAATTAATAATTATTTAAATTAATTATTCAATTTGATAATCAATAGAATCAATAAATTATCAATAAATTAATAATCAATAAGTGGAACTTCCTGATGAGTTAATAAACGGGAATGACTGACCCCTTCTAAATTTTAGACCTATTGATGTCTTAGTTGGAGGGGAAAGTGAGGGGAGTTAGAAGTGGAAAAAGTTGGAGATCATAGTTAAATTAAAAAGAGGCAGTGTCACCCCCTTTTAAGAGGGTGTTCTAGTATGGAGGAAACCGATAAATCGGTAGATCAGGATAGCATGAAAGGCTGGAAACACGTTTGGGACTTGCTTACAATGTTCTCCCTTTCAATTTTGCTGATCATGATAATCTATATCTTCCCAGAAAGTATATGGCGAAAAGTGATAGGGTTACCATTTATCCTTTTTTTCCCAGGTTACTCTCTTATATCATTCCTTTTCCCTGAAAAAAGAGATTTAGATGAAATCGAAAGGATCGCTTTATCCTTCGGACTGAGCATAGCAATAACTCCCCTCATAGGCTTGGCCTTAAACTACACACCGTTCGGGATAAGGTTGACCCCAATTCTAATAAGCATCGCCTCCTTCAACATTGTTTTCTGCTTACTAGCAGCATACAGGAGGTTCAAAGCCAGAGATCCTTTCATCCCAAAAATTGAAATAAAGAAAGCAATAAGATGGGAAGAAACAAGCAGGCTCGACAGAATTCTGACGGTTGTTCTGGTAATAGCGATTATCGCCTCAATTGTGACTCTCATCTATATTATCGTGACCCCAAAGCAGGGTGAGAAGTTTACCGAGTTCTACATACTCGGTTCTGAAGGAAAGGCTGCCGATTATCCAACAAAGCTTAGGGTTGGGCAGAATGGTACGATAATAATCGGCATAGCAAATCACGAATACAGAACCGTCAAATACACGATTGAAATCTGGCTGGTGGATGCAGGTTACGAGAACAACAGAACCGTGATACATCGGATGTATTTCTTTGACAGGTTCAATGTCACCCTAAACCACACACCAGTTAATATAGAGGGTAACTGGACTCCACAGTGGGAGACGCCATACACCTTCACAATTGATAAACCTGGAAGATACAAGATGTGGTTTTTGCTGTTCAAAGATCATGTTCCACCATTGCCTTCAAAACCAGAGAAGATGAAAGATTTCACTGGAACCAAAGCTGAGAAAAGGATTTTGGATGCCGTAGAGGGGAAAATTCAGAGTCTGAATTTGAATATTGTCGTAAAGAAGCGATAGATGATCGCTAAAGGATGTTGAAGAATGAATATTTGAGAGATTTTGTTTTGAGGGATTTTTCGAGAGAAATCTTACCCGAGTTGGCCGAGTGTTGAATTTTGAGTGTTAGAACGTTGAATTTACATAACTCAGGACAAATGTTGCTATGCTTAAAGATGCTTAAAAAGCTACTAAGGTTACCTTATTACCTTAGGTTCTCCTCCAGAGAAGCACAACAAAGATGCTAACACCCGAAATAAAGACAACTTGTGTTGAAGAGGCCCCAAGCAAATTGAGCAAACCCTCACAAAGAACAAGTCCAGTAACAAGCAGAGCGATGCTGGCCAACACCACAAAAACTCCTTTTCTTGGATTGTCTTTTGAGAAGTGATAGAGGAGAATGAGCAAAACAACAATAACAAACACTCCCCTAATTTCTCCAACAAACCAGGCGATTAAGGTGGCTGCAACGATAACATATGCAACCAAACTTCTGCCCTCATCCCTCAGCCCCACATCGAGGATGAGAAGTGATGGTAAGATGATGGCAAGAACAGTGATCAGATTGGAATCATACAAATCATACACATTGGTTATTTTAAATTCATAGCTCAGTGCCAGACAGTAAATGAAGAATAAGACTATGAACAGATCCCTCCTGAACTTCAATATGTGGCGTATTAGATTCATTAATGCTTTTGATCTTGTGGAAGGACTGGATATGGTATTCTTAGCCATGGCTATCCCGATCATTCCAATGCACCCCTAATAACGTCTAAAAGATCCGAGGGCCCCAGATCGAGTGTCGGAACTAATTTATTCAGTTTTTTGATAAACTCTTCCCTTTCAATATATCTCTTATAAAGCCAGAGTAGTGTTTCCCTATCCAGTTTTGATTCGTCGTAAAACAGGACAGGATTCGGTGTTAGAATCAAAATTTTATGTTTGTTCTTGAACTCCGACAGAACCCTGATCAGTTCATTAGTATGGGCAGTAATGTCAGGTATGAAAATCAAAAAGGTCATGAGGGGTAAGGAACTCATAACTTCAATCAACCCCGTGGCAAAACCCTTCCTTCTAAAGACCGGAAGTATTCTCCTGAGAAAGTTCCTACTTTCTTCCGACAATTTAAAGCTAATTTCTGGCAGTTTAACTCCCAGGAGATCTGAGTGTATCGGACTTATGTTCAACGACCTAGCAATCTTTTCAATTTGCTCTGGGGATTTTGATGCCTCAACCCTGTATTTGACACCAAAATCATCGTAAACTATCAACCCCACTTTATACCTTCTCAGAGCGTACACAAGCTGAAGCGCCAGAGTCGTGGCATAATCTACCTTGGAATTCTTAACACCCTTCCTCATCTCCCTCCCGGCATCAAGAACTATGTATACATCACTTTCAACCTCCCTAAGAAAGTCCTTAACTATCAACTCACCCAATCTCGCGGTAGCTTTCCATTCAACATGTTTTGTATCATCTCCCAGTTGAAATCCCCTCAAGGAGTGGATTTCCATCGTTTGCAAGCCCAATAACATTTTCTGATACGTTGTTGCCAGCTTGATATTCTCTTCAACTTTAGCCTCCTCCTTGATTTTGTCAAGAGATGGATAAACTTCAACCTCAACTTCCGAATCTATAACAAAATCGGCATAATAGAAGTCTCGTAAATCCGTTATTCTAATTCTCGGCCCTCTGACCTTATACACTCCTTTTACAGGAATAATGAAATATTCAACTTCTCTTTCCTCCCTCCCGTCAAGTATAAAAGGAGGGGGGGTTTCTGATTCAAAACCACTAGGTAAGGAATCCTCCAGTATTGCTATCCTCAGCTTTTTGTTTGTGAGGTTCCTCAATTTTAGCTTTGAGATTGTTCTGGTTCCCTCCACCAGCCTACTATCGATTCTTCTTTCAGCCTCAATATTGGGTGAGAATTCTGAGCGAATATATGCAAGATAGACAACAATCGAGAAGGCGAGCAAAGCCGGAAATACGTTTTGCAAAAGATAACCATGAACAAAGAGAAGGAAGGCCAAAAGCATCAATATTTCTTCTCTCCTCATTTCGGAACCTCAACTTCGTCAAGAATTTCCCTAACCAGATCCCATGTCTTCAAACCGTCTATCTCATACTCAGCTTTTATCTTTATTCTGTGAGCCAGAATATATACGGCGATCTCCTTTATATCATCCGGAATTATATAGTCTCTCCCCCTTAAGAATGCAAGGGCTTTTGATGCAAACAGCAGATGTTCCGAGGCCCTTGGACTTGCACCGAGCAAAACCCTTTCATCTGTCCTCGTCCTCAGTGAGATCTCATATATGTAGTTCAAGATTGCCTCACTCGCTTTAACCTTGTTCGCTCCGTCAATCAGCGAAAAAACATCCTTAGCATCTATTATCTTCCCAACGGTATTGAATTCTCCTTCTTCCTTCCTCTTAAGAAGGAGCAATTCCTCATCCTTGTCAGGATATCTCACTTGAACTTTCATCATGAATCTATCGAGCTGAGCTTCGGGCAGATTATAAACACCCTCATACTCAATAGGATTCATCGTGGCTATCACGAGGAAGGGCTTTGGTAAGGGATAGGTCTCTCCCTCTATCGTAACCTGCTCCTCCTGCATGGCCTCAAGCAACGCTGACTGGGTTTTCGGGGTTGCACGGTTTATCTCGTCTGCCAGAACGACATTGGCGAAAACCGGACCCTTTCTAACCTTGAATTCCGAGCTTTTTTGGTCATAAATTACACTCCCTATAATATCGGCGGGCATTAAATCAGGAGTCAACTGAATTCTCGAGAATGATAAACCTATGGCATTGGCAAATGCCTTGGCAATCGTAGTTTTTGCCACCCCCGGTACTCCTTCCAGTAAAACGTGTCCTCTAAATAACAAAGCTACTGCCAGCAGTTCTATCACGTCTTCTTTTCCAACAACAGCCTTGTTAACTTCTTTTTTCAACTTTTCTATAAACACCCTGCCGTCCATAATTATCACCAAGTTTTGATCCCGTCTTTATTTCGTTGACTATTTTTTCAAGGATTTGCTTATCAACCCAATCTGGTAAACCTTCAAATATATTTTCTTCCCTTTTGGAGAGTATTTTAGCGAGTATTCTTGCGATTTTCTGTAAGATTTTCCCGGCACTTCTGCTTTCAGCAAAAATAGCTAAAGCTGCAACTGCAACAAAAACCTGGAAAGCCTTCTCTCTATCGAGTTCTCTGTGTAGGTAGATCGTTGCAACTGAATACGGATTGAAATCCGAATGATGTGTTTCATCGAAGAAGAATGTATTGCCGAGAGATCTAACGAGATTTACTATGAACCGCCTGTTCTCCCCAAACATGTCGTTTATCAATATGCTTGGATCCGAAAGCATGACTATTCTGCCCTTCCCATATTTCAGCTCGGCAAGAATGGGATAGCTTTTCATACTTCCTCCAACGATACTGACTTTGCTTGAGAACACCTCCCCCTCCCCACCTGTTATAACTGAAGGAACATTGAGTGTGATTTTTTCAACACCGGCAGCAAGTTCCGGATCTTCTATTCTAACCACGACCGGAAACTCAGCTCTCTTGCTGTAAAATATATCCTTCAAAGGTCGTATAGAAAATCTTGTCTCCACGCCCAATTTTTCCAGAAGACTGTTGGCTGTACCAAAATCATCAGCTATGAAAAGGGTTCCACCGTTTTCAAGAAATTCTTTTACTTCTCCAGCCTCAAGTGTTGAAAAGTCCACATCGGGTCCAATGACTACCAGCACCCCATCAAGCTTGCCCAACCTCACGGAATTATAGGGATACATTACAGGCACAACTTCCCCCCTTTCAGCTAAGAGCTTTGCAAGTTCAGAGGAGCCATCCCATTTGGGGTTGAACATGCTAAACTCCGCTGAGGTTTTTATTATAGGAACGGCAAGTGGGAGAACGAGAGAAATTATGCCAACGAAAACGAGAAAGGCATAGAAGATCCTCATTCTACCTCCTCCAGTATTCTGGTAATAGATCTGAAGTAAATATTCTTTTCCTCATCTCCAAGCACAGTCTTACCGTATACTGCCTTCTCGTGAATTTCTGTAACGACCCTCAGTATTTCGGAAAAACGCTCATTTTTGAGTGTTTTGAGGAGTTCTCTAGGTGTCAAGCTCTTTTTGAGATTATATTTGCTAACGAGAGTATTGAAAAGTATTTTGTAGGCCTCTTCAACGCTTTTAGGAAGCTTAAATTCGTCAGAAACCTCTTCTGCTTTTTCTACTCCTTCCTCTTCCCAATCTACTTTCGGTTCTTCTACATGCTTCGGTTCCTCCACTTTTTCTACTTCTTCTACTCCTCCCACTCCTTCTACAAGCTCAGTTTTTGATCCTATCCTCTTTCTCCTCGATTTCACGTACACGAGAAATAGAACAACCACAACGACGATGATAAGAAGAAAATGATATAGATTTGAGATTAGATTTGAAATCTTGTTCATCACCATCTCTATCATTTCCTGAATGCCAAAACCTTCAGCTACACCTGATTCAACTATAATTTTAATTTCATTCGATTTTGCAGGTTTATATAGCAAATCCCCTGGAAAGAATGCGAACACCACGTATTCTCCAGGTTTTGAAAATTCTAAACTGAAATTGAATTCTCCCACCGCATTAGATGATTTTACATAGGTGGAATTAACAAACATATAGATCGGAATGGAATAGTTTACGCCATAAACCTTACCGGTAAAGTTTACAGTTTCATTAACGCCGATCCGTATTTTATCCGCTTCGATGTAAAGCGAAGTAGGAAATCGGGAGAAGAAAATCGATATACTCGCATTAGAACCTTCATGGGTTTCATTTCCAGCATAGAAAGTTGAAACTTTAATAAAGCCTTCAGAGGTTTTTGTAACATTAAAGCTTAAAAATCCATTGTGTGTCATCAGTTCGGCTTCCTTATCATCGATTTTAACTGTTACATTTGCCTGTAATGGATTGCCATAATAATCGGTTAAGAAACCTGTTACCTCGACCTTTTCCTTCAAAAATGCTACAGATTTTGATGACAGAACGAGATACGTCGGTATTTTGCTCACATAGACCCTCACAATGTTGGATTTTATGACCTCACCGTTGCTTATTCCCTCAGCATAAATTATATGTTCGCCAAGCACCCCAAAGCTGTGTTTATTAACTTCTTTTATTTCGTATTTAGCGTTATCGATGAAGAGGAAGGTTGGTGTGACATTTTTAGCATACACGTATATCGTTATCTCTTGATACAGAAACGGATGGTCATCTGAAACAGCTATTATAAGGCTTTCCCTTATAGGGCTTTCCAATTCAAATCCAGCTAGCAAGCTTTCATAATATGCTATTAGATCATAAACGTCTTTAAGCTTGGATTTAAGCTCTGAAACATCGAAGTAGAGTTTTGATGTTCCATTCCACAGCTCAATCTGTTCAATCTCGTTTATAGAATTGTTTATTTCATCCGCTGCCAGTTTCATGTTCATTACAGCCATTCTCGCACTTACGTAAGCGGAATAATTGTTCTTATTCTCACGAAGGAGCTTGAAATTCTCCAAAAAAATTGATTGAGATTTAGTTAGTCTTTTAATCCCGCTTGATTGTAAGAGAAATGGTTTTACCACCATCGATGTGTTGCTTTTGACTCCTTTAGCCGTGTAAAACCTGCTCTCTTCCTCAGTAAGCTTAACCTTATGATAAAGTGAGATAGAAAGATTTACAGCACTTGTATTTTCATCCAAGAACTTGTCCAGACATTTCCCAGCACCTTTAAGCAGTTCCGAGAAGTATAAGTAGATGCCTTCATCGCTTGAGCTGGCTTTAGAGTAAATCTCGTGTCTGACTCCGTTAACTGGATAAATAAGGAGAACAAGTAGGATTAAAACCAGAACTTTTCGCATTGGTTATGACTAAGCCAAATGATATTTAAAGCTTTGACGGTTTTAATAAATACGATGAAGATCAAGCGTATTGCTGGAGCTGTATTGATTTCAATTGGCGCAGTACTTACATTCAAAGGCGCAATAGATGGAAACCAGAGTATGATAAACGCTGGAATAGGTGGAGTTTTTTTGGGGGTTGTTGTGCTAACGTTTTCTACTTCAGATTACATAAAGTATGATGCTTTTAAGGCTGTAACTTTGCCGTATACCGATCTCAGCAGAAAACTCGTTGAGGTACTGGAGTTAAAGAACGAGGCAGTTTACATTCCACCATACAGCAACCTGCCAGAGGGTGGAGTTTTCATACCGCTACACAATGATTTCGATATCGACTTGGCTAAGCTCGATAAAAGTACGATATTTATTACAGATCTCAGCAGAGAGAAAGAGATGGGTTTACTTTTAACCCCTCTTGGAAAGGAATTGGTGAAAATGTATGAGAGCTACTCTGAATTGGATTTTACGAACGCTGGGTTGCATGCTGTTGAGAATGCATCGGCTGTTTTGAGGTCGCTTGGTTTAGCAGACTCTATAACAATTGAAGAGAGTGAAGATAGAATAATTGTGTATTTGAATGGTGTAAAAGCAAGCATGTGCTCCAAAACCTGTGAGCAGATCGCTTGTCCCATATGCAGTTCTGTACTATTATCAATTGCAAAGAGCTTGCAAGAGCTAATAGTGGTAGATGAATTCAAATTTGAAAATGGACTTATTGAGATCTCTGCAAGGAGAATTGGAGGGGTCAACGAATGGATGTAGATGATGCAGTAGTCTTAGCCTTGGCGATATGGGTTTTTATCTGCTCTCTCCTAGTGAAGACCGTTGATGTTTATGTAACGCTGTTACTCATCGGTCTTTTGGTTGTTGCAGAGGTAGCTGGCAATTTTATAAAACCTGAAACAAAACAAGGATTGAAGCCTGCTATATACTTTCTGCTCTTTGTTTTCTTTGTGATAGTGGTAAAGAAAGTTGCGGAAGTGCTCAGGTAACCCTCTTCATCTACCAAACGGAGGTATCCTCCCAGATTGAGGAAAAATCTTTAAAAACAGGAGAATTATCGATAGTATCTAAAGATTGGGAATTTCTTGCTGACTATTGGTTAATTTTTATCAAATTAATCCAAATTTTTAGTTAAGCTACACAGCATTTATAAAGCTTCTTGTGGATGAGGGTTCGATGGTTGATGTTGACATTGAGATCAAGTTTAACGAAAAAGATCTTGTCCCCGTAATAGCTCAGGATGCGGAAACTAAAGAAGTACTCATGCTTGCCTATGCGAATGAACAAGCGATAAGGAAAACGATAGAGACTGGATACGCCCACTACTGGAGTAGGAGTAGAAACTGTTTGTGGAAGAAAGGGGAAACCTCTGGAAACACACAGAGAGTTCTGTCAATCTTCATTGACTGTGATGGAGATGCTCTAATCTATTTGGTGAATCAGAAGGGTAACGCTTGCCACACTGGAAAAAGAACCTGTTTTTATAGAGTTTTATGGGGGTGAAGGCGATGGACTATGATTTTTACTTAGAAATTGCTGGAAAAGAGAAAATAGTTGTGGACACAAGCGCGTTAATCGATGGGAGGTTATCTAAGTTTTTCGAATCGGCTAAAGATTTCAATGGGAAGATAATTATACCTGAGCCTGCTGTAGCGGAGCTTGAAGCACAGGCAAACTTCGGAAAGATGAGTGGTTATCAAGGGCTTGAAGAAATTTCAAAGTTGAGAAAGATGGCAAAAGAGAGAAACATCGAGATCAAATTTGCGGGTGAAAGACCCAAGCTTGAGGACATCAAGCTATCGAGAGGAGGAGCTATTGATGACATGATTAGGAAGATAGCTGAGGCAGAAAATGCAACCCTAATCACGTGTGATCGTGTTCAGCATCTCGTATCACTGGCTAAAGGTATAGATTCGATTCTCTTAAAGCAAGAAAGAATCAGGCCGGAAGAAACGAAAATAACATCTTTTTTCACACCAGATACTGCAAGCGTCCATCTTAGAGAAGGAAACCCACCATTTGCAAAAAAAGGTAGAATAGGCAATCTGAAGCTTGTTAAATTGGGAGATAAGCCCATGACTGTGGAAGAGTTAAGAGAAATTGCCCATGAGGTTCTTGAGGCAGCTAGGCAGGATGATGACAGTAGCATTGAGATAGAGAGACATGGTGCAACCGTTGTGCAGCTTAGAGATCTCAGGATTGCCATAGCCGAAAGACCTTTCGCCGATAAGATGGAAATAACTGCAGTAAGACCAGTTGCGAAGGTATCGATTAACGAATACGGTGTTAGCGAGGAGCTTAAAAGGAGATTTATCGAGAAACAGAGGGGAATATTAATAGCCGGCCCTCCAGGAGCGGGTAAATCCACTTTTGCAGCCAGCATCGCAGATTTCCTTATGGAAAATGGATACATGGTTAAGACGATGGAGAGCCCAAGAGATCTTATGGTCAGAGATGAGATAACCCAGTATGCCCCCCTTGAGGGAGACATGTCACTCACGGCCGACATCTTACTCCTTGTAAGGCCTGACTACACGATCTACGATGAACTGAGGAAAACGTCTGACTTTCAGACCTTCGCTGATATGAGGTTGGCTGGCGTGGGAATGATCGGCGTTACCCATGCGACAAGAGCCATAGATGCGATCCAAAGAATGGTTGGAAGAGTCGATCTTGGTGTGATTCCGCAAGTCGTTGATACAGTGATCTTCATCGACGCCGGAAGGATCGTGAAGGTTTATGAGCTGAAATTCACGGTTAAAGTTCCCTCAGGCATGACCGAAGCGGATCTTGCAAGGCCAGTTATAGATGTCCACGATTTCAACACAAAGAGAGTGGAGTATGAAATCTACACCTATGGTGAGCAGGTTGTGGTGATGCCTTTAATTGGGGAAAGAGATCCTGATGAGATCAAGGCAATACTAGAGTCAATCCTGTCGGAGCTTGTTACAGATTATGAAGTTGATGTTCTCAGTGATAGAAAAGCAATTGTAAGGGTTCCTGAAGATCAGATCTCCTTCCTTGTCGGGAGAAGGGGTAGGAACATCCGTAGAATTGAAGATGAAGTCAAGATCAGCATTGATGTTCAACCTCTCAAGGAAAAAAGGAAAGGAAAGATTATGGAAGTTGAAGTTGGTGAGAGCGGGAAACAATGGATACTCTACGCTCCTGGACTTGAAGGAAGAGAAGTGGACGTCTTTGCTGAAAATGATTACATAACTACAGCCTCAGTCGGAAGAAAGGGTGTGATTAGGATTAGAAAAGATAAAGATCAGGGAAAGGCGATAAAGCTAGCTTTAATGAGGGGTAAAAAAATTTATGTGAAGTATTAAGGCAGATCAAACACGATTTCTGGGGCTTATTCGCTTTCTAATCGGAACTCTACCCAGAACCCTGTATTTTTTACGTTTTTTAGATTTTATTTATCCTTCAATAATCTCCGTCGTCTCCGTTTGGTTGGCTTCGCGGATGCCAAAAATTCTTGCTCTCTTCACCAACTCTTGGAAGAATTCGGACATTTCAGATTCAAGTTCATCTGCCCATTCGATTTTTACGATTTGTGTGCTTTGCACATCATGCATACCTTGCAACCCTTGCATCGGAATCACCTGAATTAGGAATGCAGATAAAAGATTTAAGGGATTCGGGTGGCGTGAAAGTGATTAAATGGGAAGTGATTAAATGTCATGATCTGATCATTCAAGAAAGTTTTTATAGTCATTCGAAACAGTGTTTAAAGCCGTTTAAATTAAAAAGGTGAGATATTGAAAGCCAGATACTTGCTCATCCTTGTTTATCTCTTGACTGTAATACTAGCTTTAGCAGCATCCCCAGATTACAAAAAAGCTGGAATGCAGGCATTCAGTGATCCAGGGGATGTTATGAACTCTGTATACTATTTTGCAATCATTCTAGTCTTTACTGCCTTTATACTAGTCGTTGCAAAATTCAAACAAAGTCTAATCCAGTGGTTGATGTATCTCTTGATTTTCATATCGATGTATTACGTCCTTTATCCATTCTTAGGAATTTTTTCTGCTGTTCTTTCCGTGGCACTCCTCCTTTTGCTCATAACAAGGCCTAATTGGTTTGTTATAGATCTTACAGCTTTACTCCTTGCAGCAGGAGTTACCTCGATTTTTGGCATAAGTCTTTCCCCTTTTCCAGTCATAGTCCTTCTTATCGCGTTGGCAATTTACGACTTCATTTCCGTATACAAAACTGGCCACATGGTTGATCTTGCTGATTCGATTACCAAAATGAAACTACCTATGCTTTTCATAATCCCATTTTCCCGCTCCTTCAAACTGAAGAACCTTGAGAAATCGAAAGACAAGGCCGTCTTTATGGGTGTTGGAGATGTAGTGATACCCAACATTCTGGTTGTATCAGCTCAAGTATTCACGGATTCTCCATATATCGGTTTCATTAAGCTATCATCATTCTTAACCCTCATAGGTGGCATTCTGGGATTGTTTTTTCTGATTTATATAGTTGAGAACAGAGAAGGGGCACATCCTGGCCTTCCATTTCTTAATGCAGGAGTTATAACTGGTTACATGTCTTACCTTTTATTTTTTAGTTGAATTTAAGTATATTAGATGTTTAGATATTTAGATATTTAGATGTTTAGATGTTTTGATTTTATCAAACTTCAGTTTAGTTCTTATTTGCTTTTTCCCTGTTTTTAAGGCATTCCTCTATCAAAGATTTAATCTCCTCAAATCCCTCTTTGTTTACCACGGAAAAAGCTGGTCTATCACGAAGGTTGTGGAGATCTGACTTGCTGTATACAGAGATGATAGGGACGCTGAATTCCCTTTTGATCTCTTCGAGAAGGGAAATTTGATTTTTAATGCTGTAACCGCAGGTTTCAGTGGGGTCTATTATGTACACAATACAGTCTGCAAGATGTTTCAGGCATAAAATTGCCTTTTTCTCTATCTGGTTTCGCTTATGAATTGGTCTATCAAGCAATCCAGGTGTGTCGATGAGCTGAAAGCTTTTCCCCCCTATTTCCCCTCTTCCAACAAATATTTTCTTTGTTGTGAAAGGATAGCTAGCAATTTCAGGTTTAACAGTTGAAATATTGGCGACGAAACTTGATTTCCCAACGTTTGGATACCCGGCAACAACAACTACGGGATCATCTGAGAGAGTTGGAATCTCCCTCATCCTTTGCTTTGCCTCAATCAGAAAATCAAGTTCATCGCTAATTTGGTTGACAATGGAAGATATTCTACCGTATACAGATCTTAAAACAATTTCTGGATCTTTTCCCCCTTTAACATCTCTCATCCCTTTGTTAATGATCTTTTGAATTGCTGAGTTTGCCCATGAAAGCGCTCCTAAGCTTTTCCTGAGTTTTCCTATACCTACTATGGTATCAATTATCTCTCTATAGAATGGGGGCAGATTTTGGTAGCTTGGATGAGATGAGATTATCCGATTAAAATAATCGCTGAAAACGTTTGACAGAGTTGACAACTTGTTGATCGCCTTCTCCTTTCTTCCTCTACCCGATACTTTTGAAGCTCTTCTGAAAGCTTTGTCGATTAACTCCTCACTTCTAAGAACACTCGGTAGTTTTCTGGGCTCAAATCTAACTCTTTCAGTCTCCATAATCTTCTCTCACTTTTAAGTATTTGAAGAATTTTGAGCAGGACATTTAAATATATAGCTCTACAATCACCAATTTGATCTTATTTACCATTTATTTACTATTGATAATTAACATTTATATTGTAAAATTTTTCGGGATTAATTTTCAATAGAGTATAAGAAATTTTTTGAATTATTTTTTCTCTGATAAACTTGTAAACTGAAAGTCCGGAATATCAGAGAAAAATTATTTATACACTTTCCTTTAAGAGTTCAGAAAGTTTTAGGAGGTAATCTGAATGGAACTCGAGCTAACTCAGATTCAGAAAGATATACTGTATGCTCTAATCACTCTATACAAGAGGAAAACAGGTTTATCGATTAAAGGAGAGGAAATTGCAGAACTGATAAACCGAAATCCAGGTACAGTAAGAAATCAAATGCAAGCACTAAGAGCATTAGGATTGGTTGAGGGCGTTCCTGGGCCAAAGGGAGGTTATAGACCAACCGCGAAGGCTTATGAGATGCTTTCGATAACCAGACCTGAAGAAGCGGTAAGGGTTCCGGTTATTAGAAATGATGAACTGTTGGAAGACCTTACTGTGGAAGAGATAAGTTTTCCTTCAATCTCACATCCAGAAATATGTCAAGCAAGGATTAGGGTGGTTGGTGACGCTAAGAAAATATTAGTTGGTGATAGACTCCTAATCGGCCCTACACCAGTGAATGAACTTGTGGTTGTGGGGAAGGTAACTGGGAGAGATGATACGGTAAATACGGTAGTCATAGATACGGAAGGGATCGTTGCTCTTCCAAAGGATACGATTGGAGAGCACATGTCCACACCTATAATAACGGTTAATAAAGACACAACGGTTAAGGAGGCTGCGAAGATTCTTAGTGAAAGAATGATCTATTGCACCCCGGTTAAAAGTGGAGATTCCCTCATCGGCATTTTTACCCTTGAGCATGCAGTTAAGGCAATTGCCGAGGGCAAAATTGATGCAAGGGTGGAAGAGGTAATGAGACCCAAGATCGTTCTGGCAGAGAAGGATACAACGATCAGAGAGGCAATTAGGCTCATGAGAGATGAAGACGTCCGTATTCTTGTTGTAACGGATAAAGGAAAACCAGTGGGAATCATTACCGATCAGAAGGTTATGACAAAACTTCTTCCCCCACATGTTACGGAGAAGATGACATAAACTCGTATTTCCAAGTCTATTTCCCTATTTTTTCTTTTTGTTCAGTTTTCTTAGCTAATTTAAAGTTTCAGGAGGTGTAATAATTGTAGAGCGCGGTTCCAACTGCTACTAACATTGGGGCAAGAAAGAAACCTGTAACTCCTCCAACCAATCCACCTCCGAGAAAGGACAGCAGTATAAGAAGTGGGTGGATATTTGAGGCGTAGCCGACGAAGTGTGGCCTGAGGATAATTTCAGGGATGAGATAGAGGAAAATGAAGCCGAGAGAAATAAACCAAATCGCGGTATATACATTATGAATTGCTAAATAAATTGTTACAGGTAGAAGAACCATCCATTCTGCAAATACCGGTATCAATGCGGCAAGAAATATAAGGCCTGAAAGTAGGGCTGTATAAGGAATTCCGAATGCTAGGAAGAAAGGAATGCTGGCGATGCCTATCATTACCGCAACAGCAAAATTTCCGAACCAAAGCCCGAGGAAAACCTCATCAACCTTTTCCACAAATCTGGCAAAACCTTCTCTATACTGCTCTGGCAGGATCCTCATTGAACGGGACACGAATTTATCCGCATCCATGAGGACATAGAAACAAACTATCGACGAAATCAGGAAATTCATGAGGAAAATGATCAGCCTGAAGGTTAGATTTATGGCTGAAACTTGTAGTAAGTTTTTGGAGATAAAGGATATGATGTGGGGTACTATCATCTCAATCTGGGATATGTATTCCTCTTTCAATCCTGCCTCCCTCAGAGCTTGGATAATTTGTGTTTGAAACTCACTCTGGTGGGTGAACAGGTTTATTGCCTGTGTGATTCCTTGAAATATTCCGTAAAAAAGCAGAATGGAAACAGGAATAAGAATTATGAGTGTCGAAACAAAAGAAGAGAGGAAGTTACCTACTCTTTCTTCCAATCGTCTCTTTATAGGCTTTGCAACGTAGGCAAAAACGATTCCCATGAGTATTCCGTCAAGCAAAGGTGTGAGGAAGTAGAAGGTAAGAGCTAGCAGTGCTAAAATTGCAGATATGAGCACTATGAGCCATTTATCTGGCCTCTTTTCGTTCATCTTTTTACCTCAATTTTCAGGATGGGTTTTGAGTTCATTTTTTATTTTCAGCTGTATGATGTGTATTATGTAACTCCTCTAGATATATTTTTATTTTTCTAATAACACCAAGATATGTTGTATACTCGTTTTTTGTCATCAGAGCTCTTTTGTTAACCCTCTTGAGCATTAAAAGAGTTCTCGGCAGCCTGTGTGCCGGGTATCTGCTTTCTTTCAGTAATTCCTCAAAGTATCCTACGAGCCTTTCAATATCTTCGGAGGTTGCATAACATTTCTCTTCCAGTTTATAAGCTTCCTTTCTGAGTTCGTAGAGGATTATCGCTACAGAGTGACTTACGTTCATAACAGGGTATTCAGGGCTTGTTGGAATGTTAACAAGCATGTCACACATCTCAATTTCTTCGTTTGATAGTCCATAATCCTCCCTTCCAAAAAGAATTGTTGTTCTTGCATACTTTCCTTTTAAATGTTCTTTTAACTCATCGGGGTAGAAAATTGGCCTTCTAAGATATCTTTCCTCTTTCAGACCACTTATTCCGGTTGTGCCAACTACAAGATCTTTTCCCGCTAGATATTTCTTTAAATCCTCGATTATGGCTGCTTTGTCAAGAATGTCCGCTGCATGGCTTGCCGTTATATAGGCTTTCTCGTTTATATTGCATTTATAGAGGAAGAGCCTGTCAAATCCAAAGTTTTTCATTATTCTTGCGATAAATCCGATGTTTTCAGGAATCTTCAGCTCCACCAAGCAGACTTCAACGCTCATTTAACTGTAGTTGGCTAAAGAAGATATAGATTTTTTCTTGAGAGATTGTTAACTCGGATGAAGTGTTAACTCGAATGAAAGCTTAAAAATAAAGTCTAGAGAAACATCTTCGCAAACCTCAAAGAGCTTTTGATGTGCTCGTTAGCATTACCTATTACCTCCTCCTCGTGCCCTGGATAGAGATCCTTTACATCCAATTTTGTTAGCTTTTCGATTGATTTGATCAATTCATAAGAACTCCCACCAGGCAAGTCTACCCTTCCAAAACTTCCATTGGGGAAAACTGTATCACCGCTGAAAAGCCATTTTCTTTCTCGATCATAAAAACATACGCTTCCTGGAGAATGACCGGGAGTATGGATGACTTCCAACCTTACATCTCCTAAATCGAAAACCTCTCCATCTTTGAGCATTATGTCCGGCTCAAAGGGTTTGAACTTTATTCCGAACATGTAGGAAGCAAATCCTTGGGATCTCAAGAGAGAGTATTCTTTTTCATGGAGAACAATCTTTGAATCGAACCATGATTTCCAATCACTTGCAGCTGAAGCGTGATCGAAGTGAGAGTGCGTTAGAAAAACGTATTCTATATCTTTAGGATTCATGTACTTCTTTACAGCATCAATGAGGAATGCTGAATCCCCTCCAACATCAATCAATGCCGGAATCTCGGATTTGAGCAGATAAACGTTGGCAGCAAGAGGTGGTGTTACAATCTGTATAGGCTTTAGCATACCCTTGCGTGAGACAGAAGGTTAAAAATATTTGCGATCTCTCATCTTAACTATTATCTCTCATCTTAACTATTAAAACCAAAAGGAGGGTTATTCAGGAGGAGGTTTTATTGGCTCAGATTGGCTTTAGATTCAACTATTCCGCATAGGAAATCGAATATCCTTCCAAATTTCTAGCTTTTCGGAAGTGTACTTCCCTTTCAGGAGAATTACCTTCGCCCTCCCTTAACTGTATCCAGCACTTTCCTAGCATCATCCTAGTTTCTAACATACGCAAAGACGATACCCTCTTTTAGCGAATTGCTAACAACATGCTATTTTGTAGAAAAACTGTTATGTCCAATAGCCCTAACCCAGTAACACGAGCCGTTGTATTCAAGCAGCAAATTTCCGGATTCTTTGTATACCAGATACTGCGTTCTCCTCAGTGACCTCATAACACTTCGGCTTAAGATAAATCGTGCAGTTAATAGCTATCTTGTAAAATTCTGAATAGTACTCGATTGAGTCTCCGTTCTCTTCAACGAATTTATCGATTTTCGAAAGCTCTTCAAGTGATATATTATCGCTTGTATAAGAGGTTTGATTTGCCAAATTGATCAGCTTTCGAAGGGACGGGAAGGAGATTTCATTCACCTTCGTGTATTTTTCGGGTGTGTGATTAAGCTTCTGAACTCGAAGAGAAGCATAAGTAAAAAACTAATAGTATATTTTCCCTATTTTGATATGGCTGGTATCAGATTTCTTCAGCTCGATGAGTTCCTTTGCTGTGGTGTTGATCTTGATCTCCATCCTTCTGTTCTTCAAGAATTTATCCAGCCGTTGCAGTAAGCATCCCATTGTGATCCACGTACTTAACCCATCCGAGCACGATATCGTTGATTGAATCTCTGTTACTATCTCTCCTAATCGTTTCATTTCCCAAGTATTGAATTTTGATGAGTTTATCTAAAATGAACATCGTTACGGTGCCCCAATAGCCCTAACCCAGTAACACGAGCCGTTGTATTCAAGCAGCAAATTTCCGGATTCTTTGTATACCAGATACTGCGTTCTCCTCCACTCATCAAATGGAGCGGAATCCTCAGCATAACCATTTTTTTCGGCGATTTCAAGCAGTTCCCTAAGCTTGGGTTTATCTTTTAGATCCTCCTCCGTAACCTCATAACACTTCGGCTCGAGGTAGATCCCGCAGTCGATAGCTATTCTGTAAAATTTTGATTTGTATTCGATTGTATTTCCGTTCTTCTCAACGAATTTCTCAATCTTAAGCAGTTCTTCAAGCAATACATCGCTCCTTGCATAAGAGGTTCGATTCGCTGAATCGATAAAATCGATAAACTTTCGAAGGGATGGAAAAAGAATTTCACTCATCTTCGTGTATTTTTCGGGCGTGTGATTAAGCTTCTGGACCGCAAGGGAAGAATATACAGAGAGTTTGTAGTAGACTCTCTCCACTTTTACGTAGCTGGTATTCGTCTCATTAAGCTCAGCGATTTCCTTTACGGTCTTGTTAAGCTTGATCTTCCCAATTACTCTGTTTAAGATATCGTCTAGTTCTTCACTCATGTCGATGTAATGTGGTATCGTACAAATTTTTTCTACTGAAACCGTTCTTGTTCTTTCGATGGAAAACATCTGAAAGAAAGCGAGCATAACAAGCGAGAAAATAAAAAGAATTGAGATGGTATATCTAAAAAAAGTCTTAAGGGTCATTTATCATCCCTTAACCTTTTTCCAACTATTTAATGTCGCTGTTTATGCACGAATAGCAGTCACCACACCACACATCAACACCCCAGTAGGCATCCCAGTAGTCCATGATGCATGGGGTTATGGAAGTGTGGTCTACTGCTCCGAAGAGGTGGGAGGTTTCGTGCTGTGCTATGCTGTCGTGGGGCCAGTCTATTCCATGGGTCGTTGAGCATGCACAAACTGCAAAATGAGCATTATAGTCGAGAGCCTCCCCATTGTGGTTGGCAAAGTCAACCCATCCGAGCACGATATCCTTTCTGCTATCTACAAGCCAGCTCATGTCCCCTGACAAATCATTTACCAACTCCGATGCACCATACAGGCTTGCATCTAGAAAGTTCTGCATCTAATCACCCCTTAGGTGCAGAAACTGGAACTTGTAGTATTCTTCCCCGATCTTGAAGAGGTCGCAGTAAATGTAAACATCCAGCCCTTCATCCTTTCTTTCGATGTAATATCTTTTATCGTTAGCTCTATCGGTTATCCACCAACCTTTTCCGCCACTCCTGATCCTCAGGTCTTCGGATAGAGAATATCCTCTTTCCTTGAAGATCTCCCGAATCTGTGTATCAATCGTATTGTTCATTCTGTTCATTTCGTCTACCAATTTGCCATTGCTTTCCAAGTGGAAAAGGAATTTGTACCTTTTACTCTCAATGAAACTTTTTATCTTCTCCCATTCCCCCCAGCTTACCTCAAATTTGCAGGGTCCGATGTTGCATTGCTCTATCAGTTTCCCAAGCTCATGTTTCTTCAAATCTTCCCCACTTATTTCCACCCACTCCTTGTAGGCAGCCTTATGTTTTTCAATGTATACAGCATAATAGCCAGAGTTATAAACGCTATAAGCACTCCAAGCAAAGAAAAGCAGGAAGGATAAGATTAAAGCGGCATATGAGATCGCTGCGGGATGAAAAATAGACTTAAGGTGTTTGAACGCATAACCCAAAGCAGCTAGAAGCAGGGGTAGTAGGAGAAGGATCACAAGCAGCAAAAACGGAGAGAGAAAACCAATAGCATAGACGATCAATGACGTAATCGAAGAGATTAGGAAGCTGTAGATGATAGCTTTACCCGATCTTCTAAGGATCCAGACAAGAAGACAGAACAAAAAAGGCCACACAGCCAGAGGGATTAATATCTCTCCCCTGTGTATCCAGAACGCTCTGGAAAACTTGATGACTATTCCAATCAGGAAAGAAAGGATTCCAACAGCGATATACAAAAAATAATGGGATTTGTTCATTTTCCTTAGTTTATCCATTTTGCTTACAGCTCCCCGATTATGTTCTCGTTAATGCACGAGTAGCAGTCACCACACCACACGTCAACTCCCCAAAAGGCATCCCAGTAGTCCATGATACATGGAGTTATGGAGGTGTGATCATCAGCGCCGAAGAGATGGGAGGCTTCGTGCTGTGCTATGCTGTCATGGGGCCAGTCTACACCACTAAAAGTTCTGCAAGCACATAAGGCATACGGACTGAACTTCCCCCATGTTCCATCCCAGTTGTACCACACTCCATCAGGATACGCTAGGCCATTGTGATCAGCAAGATCCACCCATCCAATTACGATGTCGTTCCTTTCAACTGCAAGCCAGCTCATGTCCTCGCTGAGGTCATCAAGCAGGGCGCTTGCGTCATATCTATTGCTAACATCGCTTGCATCCCATAATCCACCTATGTACGAAACATGGATAGTGACACCAAACGTTGTTTCAAACCTGTATAATGCATCTTTCGTATCCTGATAGAAAGATTCAGCGGGTGCATGGTAAATATCATCTGCAGGAACGACCCAAGCATAGATTTCTCTCCCAATCGATATGGGGCCGTTGGATTTAATGCCGATGCAGGTGGATGATTGGGCCGTTATCAGTGTTTCTGTCTCACCTTCTGGCTTCAGCTTTCCGCTCCTTACGAGCTCCTTAACGTACTCCTTAGGCAGCGGAACTCCATCCACCACATCAACCTTAGGATTCGCGGGATCAACCCCATACTTCGCGATATACCTCTTTCTCGCCCCCTCCATTATAGCGAACATCTCCTTATGGGTTAATGCAATGTAATCTATTCCCCTTTCCTCAAGCTTAGCCTTTATCTTTTCCGGAACTTTCCCATCTTCCGTTGCTATATAAACCCTGCTACCATCTAAGATTGTTCCTTCTAAGTAGTTTGGCAGTTCTCTCTTCGCAAACTTTATGTCGTTCTCCATTATGCCGTACTTTTCATAAAGCTTTTGCAACTCTTCCTGCGTTAATTCGCTCGGCAGCTTCAGTTCTTGGTTTGTAGTTGCGGTTGTAGCTGTCATTGCTATTGCTATTCCTGCTGTTACCAATACCAGCAGCAAAACCATTCCCGCTTTCAAAGCTTTCATCTAACTCACCTTTTATTTGTGATTATATCATATATTTAAAAATTTTCTTTTTGAATTTGATAAATATATAATATATCTTAAACTTTCCCATAATTGAAGAAAGTTTCTATAATAGTCTTATCAAAATAAAAAAATCATAATCAAAAACTCAGAACTGGTAAATCAAAATAGTAAATCAAAATAGTAAATCCCAAAATTTAGAAATTAAAAAACTAATAAAAACTACAGCAATTCAACCGACTCTACCTCTACGCTTTCAACACCTTCGATTCCCTTTATTCTCTCCACAAACTCGTCGCCTATCGAGCCCTCATCCGGCATTACGGCCATTACAATCAAAGCTTTGAGCCCGAAAGCTATCGGCTGGATTTTTTTGTCTCTGATCTCAACTTTTTCTCCCTTAACTTCCTGAATTTTTTCAAAAATAGAATCGAGGCTTGTTTCCACATCCACAGGCATAACCTTTACCTTCATTACAACGTCTCCCATAAAATCCCTCCTTCCATTCTCCAGCTCTAAGGCCCTTCAAAACCACATGTTGGGCATACATATCGGTTTGCCAGCTTTCTGCATCTTTTGCATCGGTATATCATCTCATCACAATTTGGACACGGAAATTTAACGTAATTCGATCCTATGAGGTTTTCCCCACACGATATGCATTTATGAATCTCCATGACTATTACCTCCCTCTTATGAGTGTTCCTAATGCCCTTTCTCGCAATATATAATCTTTTACCCTTTTAGGATGGTTGCCATTGCAAATGAAAACATCCAGGCCAAATTTCTGGATGAGATAGGGTGAGTATGCATCTATACAACTCTCAAAACTCAAGTCCTTGACATTTATTTCCTCAACCAGTTTATCATCTTTGAATATTCCATCGACATCGGTTATTTTGATTACTTCTTTGACTTCCATCTTTTTGACTTTTAGCTTTCCTGCAACCCAAATCGCAATGGAGTCTGAGGTGACTTTCCATGAATGTGGAAGTTCATCATTTTTTCTTGATAGGGTGTAAGGAAGCAATACATCAACACTTCTGGGCTTCAACTCATCAAAAGACTCTGGATCGAGTCTATTCACTCCAAGGGATGCGAGATAGTATCCGTTGATCTCCATCGCAGCTATAGCCATCCAATGGGCGTTGTCATCATCAACTCGCATTTCTCTCACGATTTCTGCAATCTTTCCACCACCAGGGATAAGTAGAATTTTTTCACGAGTAGTTGAATTAATCTCTAAAAAAACATTTACGAGTTCTCTCCATTTTTGAATAATGCTCCCTCCCATTTTGACGATAATCATTCTGTTCTCACCTTTGGGAGACTAACTCGCTTTCATTTTGTCTCACCTCTTGCTCATTTCTACTTTCCCCGCTACAAGATTTGCCATAGCGAACGATGGAAAAAGATCAGAAACTTTCCCGTAAACTTTTCTGAGGGAAACATATTCTGTTTGGTATTTTGTTTGGTACTCTGTTTGTATCCCTTTCATTGCTTCCTCAATCAAAAACTCTCCTACCCCGCATCCGATTACGGTTTCGAGGTTGTAATCGTTCAGGTGCCTTTCTATCGTTTCGGAGATCGTTTTTAATATTTTTCTTTTTATTTCTTCAGCGAATTCAATAATAAAACTCTCTCCAATCTCATCAATATCAGCGCAGAACATTCTCGCAAGTCTGTTGAGACACTCTTCTCTGCTTTTACCCCTTCCATCCGGGGTTTCAACCGCGTACTCATTCTGGGAAATGTCTCCGGTTAAAATGAAAGCATCTGCCACTATGGCGAATAACTCAGCGGAGAGATAAAGTCCATCGTACTCAGGAAGTAAGCAGCAAACAGGAGTTCTTAAAGCTCCGATGTAAATCAGCTCTCTTTTTTTCATCCTTTCAAAATCAGTTTTTGCAGCAAGAATCTCACCCTTTATTGGGATGAAATCTGAGGTAGTTGAACCTACATCAACGAAAAGAAAGCTATCGTATTTTTCCTTTAGAAAGAGCACGGAGGCAACCCAGTTACTTGCAGAATACTTCAAAGGATCATCTATTGAATTTGAAAGTACACCATCTATGCTTAGGAAATAAGTCCTTTCAAATGTATCCTTTACAGCACTCGAAATGAAATTGATTCCTTCAGATTTGTTTTTAAAAGCATCTGAGAGCTCAGCTGTGATAACAGCTCCAACAGCTTCTGGTTTTGTTTTTTCTTTGATCTCTTCTAATTTTCCTTTTAGTTGATTAAGATTTTTCCACATCGGGAAGTAGATTATCTCCCCACTTCCATTCTCATCCGAATACTTCAGGTTAGCTCCACCGATATCGATGCCCAGAAATCTTGTTTGCCTTTTATTGGCCATATTCCTTACCACTTGTGAGTTTGTTTAAGATTTTTGGTTTTCTCTAATTTGGAATTTAAAAATCAGAAAAATGAATCTAACTCTTTCTCTTCATCAAAGTAAAAAGTTTGAAAGTCGTGTCCCAAAGGATAGTACTTGCTTGCCTCATCGTGAGGCGGATAGAAGTGTCCTACATGGGTAAAAACTGTCTTCTTTGCTCCTATTTCTTCTGCAAGCTTCATAGCAGCCTCAGCGTTCATGTGCTTTCTCAAACGAAACCCCTCAGGAGCGATTGAGTCGACGATAAAAAGGTCTGGATTTTTGAACAGTTCGATCGTTGTTTTTGGAAGATCTTTGTTTGTATCGCCAGATATAACGATCTTGAAATCTTTCCACTCTATAACAACCCCATGGGCTTTTCTAAGTGGTGGATGGTTTACATCACCCAAAATAAATCGGATTCCTGCGATTTCGAAGGGCTTATAACTTTCAACTTCAATTCTCCTGTATTTCATGAATTGGAGAAATCTTTCAATGTCTTCATGCACCTCTCCGGATGTGTAAACGTTAACGTTGGTTTGAACCCTATAAAAGTCTCCAAATCCGGCAAAGTGGTCGTAGTGACTGTGGGTCCAAATCACCGCCTCAACTGAATCAACTTTTGCTTTTAAAAGCTGAGTTCTCAAGTCTGGAGATGTATCAACGAGAATGTTTTTTCCCTTGTTCTGGATTAGAACTGAAAATCTCGTTCTTTCCCAACCTTTAAGTCTGGCATCTTCGCATGTTTTGCAATGACATCCAATAACAGGAGTGCCGGGAGAGTCGCCTGTGCCGAGCAAAATAATTTTCATACTATCAATAGGAGATCTTCAGGTTCAGTCTTTCCCTCACATTCTTTACAGCCTGGACAAGCAAATCATGCTCTATTTCTTCTTTCCCAGTTAGAAGGGAATTAAGTACAGCTTCTCTGACAACAAGCTTTATCTCCGCTCCAGTAAAGCCCTCAGTGAGTTTAACGAGCTCATCAATGTCGAAGTTTCCTGGGACTTTTGAAAGGGAGAGCTGGAATATTCTTTCTCTTATCTTCTCAGATGGCTCGGGAAACTCGATAATCTTATCAAATCTCCTCCATACGGCTGAATCAAGCAGGCTTGGATGGTTTGTTGCGGCTATTAGTACTACCCCATCCTCAACCAGATTTATCTCGTCAATGGATTTGAGCAAAGTGTTTACTGCTCTTTTAACAGCGGCATGCTCATCGCTCGTCCTCGTTTTAGCAACGTAATCGAACTCGTCGATGAATAATATACAAGGATTAAGCTTTTTGGCAATCTCAAAGACTTTCTCGATGTTCTTTGAAGTCTCCCCAAGAAACTGGCTTGTTATCATCGAAAGCTTCACCTCCACAAGCGGTAGATGGAGCTTCTTGCTAAGGGCTTTGGCAGTCGTAGTCTTTCCAGTCCCAGGTGGACCAATGAACAGAAGCTTTCCAACTTCCGTTACTCCAATTTTTTCGAGAAAGTCTCGTTTCTCTAAGGCCACCTCAATCTTGCTGAACTCTTGGAGTTGGGTCTCATCGAGAGCTACCCCATGGAAGTCGACCTTTATGTCTTCGGGAGAATAAAGTCTGACGAGACCGAGCATATCGGAAGTTTCCTCGCTCTTTTCGAGCTCCGAGATTATTGTTTTCAACCATTCTTTGTCGCTGTGTTTAGGTTTGTTTAGCTTTTTAACATCTTCATAAGAAACACCAACTGAATCGTAATTTTGATAGTAATAAGCTAAGACTGGATTTCTTTTGATAGCTTCAATTCCCCTTTTCAAGAACCATTTTACGGTAAGATCGAATGAGGTGATCTTGAACTGCTTGTTGAAGTCGTTGAAGTCTATAAATGGCAAAGATCTCACATCATCAACATTTCTGCCCGCGTATCTCTTTGCTACATCCAGTTTTACCACTAAAGGACGGTTAATCCCATTCTTCCCATAGAATAGTTTTCTTATTTCTTTGGGAATATCGTCTTCATTCAAATCTTCAAATCTGTTGTAGATTTCTGCTGTCAGCAAAAGTTCAACGATCTTTGTTTGATCCATCCAAACACCTCAGTGTTTCATAGTTAACATTTCAAGCTTTTTTAATTTAATTTAGTTCCAGAACAATCTGACTCTCATCTTTTAAATTTTTTGCTCTATCTCTCATTTCCTTGAATGCTAATTTAATCAGATGATAAAATAGAAACTTGGTAGAATGATAAAATGGTAAAAAAGTAAAAAATTAATTTTCTAAGGATTTATTTTTCTTCAATGAAGGTGCCCTGGCGGAGGATACACTCCTGGCAGTGCACCGCATGCGGAGAATGCTGCAAGGATTTTAAGGTTCCTCTTACATTCTGGGAATATCTCAGATTCAAAAAGCTTGGGCTTGTTGAGGAAAAAAGGAAGTACTATCTCAGAAAGATAAATGGCAGGTGCCCTTTCCAGGTTGGAAGGTTGTGTGGAATTCAGGATAACAAACCCTTCGTTTGTAAGCTCTTTCCCTTCATAATAAGAAGTAAAGGTGATGATTTAGCTCTTTTCTACTATGATGATGAAGAGTACTACATTTACGTTGACACCTATTGTAAAAATCTTGTTTTCGGAAAACCTAGCTTTAAATTCAAGGAAATGGTGAAAGAAGCCTTAGAGATATATGCTGGAAAAAAGGTGAGTCCGAGGTTGCTTACCTGTTGAGTTTTCAGTTTAGGAGCATCTTAATTTTTAAAGTTTAGAGTGTCTTAATTTTTAAATTCCATGAATTATTCAGCGAAGCAATAAAATTATCCTTTTCGGGAAATCATTCTATGAAAATTAGTGAAAATCAGTGGATATGTGAAAATCAAAGTTTTGCCGATATACGAGATAAGTGGATCAGAAATCTAAAACCGTAAAATCCTTTAAAATCTCCCTTAAAGACACAACATCTCCAATAACTATCACTGCAGGTGCCTTAACTTTCTCTCTTTTGGAGATTTCGACTATACTTGAAAGAGTTCCCTCAACGACTCTCTGCTTTGGGGTCGTGGCTCTCTCGATGATCGCAACAGGGGTTTCAGGATGCTTTCCACCCTCTAAAAGTTTCTTTATGTTTCTTTTAAGATTTGAGATGCCCATCAGAATTACTATCGTTGCATCCAGCTTTGCTATCTCGGCCCAGTTTATCCTTTCCTTTTCGCTTTCTTTTTCCTTTCCGGTAAGTATTAGGATTGCTGGAGAAAATTTTCGATGATTGAGAGGTATACTTGCAAAGGCCGGAGCTGCAATCGCTGAAGAGATACCTGGAACGATAACGAACCTCACTCCATTCTTCGCCAAAAATTCAGCTTCTTCACCACCTCTCCCAAAAACGAATGGATCTCCCCCTTTCACCCTCGCAACCTTTTTACCCTCTCTTGCCAGTTTAACCAAAAGCTGGTTGATTTCTTCCTGCGTTTTCTTGTGCTTTCCTCTCCTTTTTCCGACCTCTATAACCTCTTTACATTCCTTTCTGATTAGATCCTTTACACCTTCACCGACAAGATCGTCTATCAAAGCCACATCCGAATCTCGGATGTATTTTATTGCTTTTAACGTTAGCAGTTCAGCATCTCCTGGGCCAGCTCCTATAAGAAAAACCATTCCTTCATTGGATTTCTCAGTGGATTTCTCAGTGGATTTCTCAGTGGATTTCTCACTCTCACTTGAAACTGTTACCATCGTTTCAGCCCTTAAAATCAAAACTCTTGATTTCATCCAGAAAATCGCTTACTTCGTTTTTGATGTTCTCTGAGATGCTTTTTATTTTTTTACCAACCACTTTGAGATCTTTCTCGTTGCAGACTCCGTAACTTTCAGGATTGTCTTCAAGTTCAACCTCAAACTTTCTATCGAATTTCACCTCTTTTTTCCCATCAAGGCTTATAAGCTCACATTTTAACTCGAAAACATTTTCATCAAGCTTGGAATAAAGCTTGGAATAGATTCCTGCTGGAACACTACATCCAACTCCGAGTTCTCTCAGAATCTCTCTCTCAACCATAGCCTCAAGCATAGTTTTTTTGTGGTTCATAAAGGAAACAAGTTCTTCTTCTCCCTCTCTTGTTGCCACAGCAATTATACCTTGGTTTGCGGACGGGACAAAAAACTCTGGATTAAGCCTTTCGTAAGATATCCTCTCATTTAGCCCAAGCCTCATCAAACCAGCCTCCCCAACAATTATTCCATCGTAATCTCCGCTCTCGAGCTTCCTGAGCCTTGTATCGAGGTTTCCTCTTATGTCCTTGATTGAAACGTCATCTCTTAATCTTTTAATTTGAGCAATTCTTCTCAGGCTTGAAGTGCCTATTACTGCTCCACTGTCTATTTCTACTATCCATTTTCCATCTCTCGATATGAACGCATCGAAGGGACTTTCTCTTTCCAAGACCGCAGCGATTACCGTTCCTTCAACTCTCTCAATCGGAACATCCTTCATGCTGTGAACAGCCACATCAATCTCCTCATCAGCCAGAGCCTGATCGATTGCCCTAACAAATGCTCCAGAGCGTTTGAACGTGTAAAGGGGCTTATCCTTCATTATGTCGCCTGATGTTTTTATTATCTGGATCCTAACCTCTTTTCCAGCTTTTTTAAGCTGGTAAATTACCTTTTCAGCTTGAGCAAGAGCTAACTTGCTCCCTCTTGTTCCTACAACAACTCTTTCAGGCATTCCGTGACAGCCTCCATGATTCTTTCCGAATCTTCTTCGCTATGACTGTAGGATATAAAACAGGTCTCGTATTGGGAAGGAGGGAAGAAAACACCTTTTTCAAGAAGTTTCCAGAAGAATTCGATGAATAAAGTGGAATTCAGTTTTAATGCTTCACTGTAATTTGAAGGTTTATTGCCAAAATAGATGCAGAACATCGAAGCTATCGAATCGACAGAAACGTTCATCGCCTTTGATGAAACGAAATCGTTAACGTTCTCCTTAACATAGTTTGTAATTCTTTCGAGATAGTCGTGGATCTTCTCTTTAACAATAAAGCTTACAGCTGCATACCCGGCAGAAAGAGTCAGTGGATTTCCGCTAAAGGTTCCAGCCTGATAAACATCTCCCGATGGAGCGATCCTCTCCATTATCTCTTTTCTTCCACCGAATATCCCACATGGAAGTCCACCTCCGGCTATCTTGCCAAGGGTCGTTAGATCAGCTTCAACCCCAAAGTACTCTTGAGCCCCTCCTGGGGCAAGTCTAAAGCCAGTGATGATTTCGTCGAAGATAAGGAGAACATCATTTTCCGAAGTAATTTTCCTTATTTCCTTCAAATAAGATTTCTCAGGCAAAATAAGGCCTGAATTCCCCATTACAGGCTCGAGAATGAAGCATGCAACATCAGGGTTTTTTTCGAGGAGTTCTGCCAAAGCCTGAGCATCATTATAAGGGACTTGAAGGGTGTTAGCAACGAATTCTTCCGGCACTCCAGCAGAATTCGGAATTCCATGGGTTGTTGCTCCGCTTCCTGCCTTGATCAAAACCGCATCATGGGCACCATGAAAGCTCCCCTCAACCTTTACTATCTTTTTTCTCCCTGTGAATCCTCTTGCCAGCCTTATGGCGGCCATCGTAGCTTCGCTACCTGAGTTAACGAATCTTAACATCTCTATTGAGGGATAAAGTTTTCTTATCAGATTAGCATACTCAACTTCCAACTCTATCGGAATGCCGTAAAGCCACCCTTTCTCCAGCTGTTCCTTTATTGCTTCTTTAATCATAGGATGCGAATGACCTAAGATAAGCGGCCCGTATGCCATACAGCAGTCGATGTATTCATTTCCGTCAACATCATAGATCTTAGATCCTTTCGCAAACTTCATATAGAAGGGAAAAGGTTTTACTGCCCTGACGGGGCTGCTAACACCTCCTGGAAGGGCATCTAAAGCCTTGTCGTATAAATTTTTTGATTTAACGAGTTTTTCCGTGAAATCTGACTTAAAACCCATAAAATCACCTCAAAATGTCGGAAAGCTCCTTAGCATGATATGTGATTATTAAATCTGCTCCTGCCCTTTTTATAGAAGTAAGAATTTCATAAGCAATAGCTTTACCATCCAGCCAGCCGTTCTTTTCAGCTGCCTTCACCATGCTGTATTCTCCGCTTACGTTGTAGGCAGCCAAGGGGATGTTGAATTTCTCCTTAACCCTCCTTATGATGTCAAGGTAAGCCAAAGCTGGTTTTACCATTACAATATCTGCCCCCTCTTTAATGTCCAGCTCGATCTCCCTCAAAGCCTCATCGCTGTTGTGGACATCCATCTGATAGCTTTTTCTATCTCCAAAGGAGTATCCCGATTCTGCAGCTTCCCTGAAGGGGGAGTAGAAATTCGAGGCATACTTTGCGGAATAGCTCATTATCGGGATATCTTCAAAGCCATGATCATCGAGCTTATCCCTTATCACCTTAACCATCCCGTCCATCATTCCGGAAGGGGCAACGATATCCGCTCCAGCTTCTGCATGACTCAATGCCGTTTCTGCGATAAGCTCTAATGTAGGATCGTTCAGAATTTTGCCATCCTTCACGACTCCACAATGGCCATGGCTCGTGTATTCACAAAGGCATACATCCGTTATCACAACAGCCTCAGGATACTCTTTTTTTATCGCCCTGACCGCTTTTTGAATCACCCCATTTCTGTCAAAGGCCGAAGTACCTTTTTCATCTTTGTACGAAGGAATTCCAAAGAGGATAAAGGAATTAAGCTCCATCTCAAGACAGTTCTTTATTTCCTTAGTAACATCGGAGAGGGGTATTCTGAAGTAGGAGGGCATTGAATTTATTTCAATCGGCTTTTTTAAATTCTCATCCACAAAAACAGGAACGATTAAATCTTTTTTTCCGACTTCAACTTCTCTGAAAATGTCCCTCAACAGATCTTTTCTCAGCCTTCTCATCCTTGTTAGTGGAAACAAATTCCACACCCCCAAAAAGGTATTCTACATGCTCGATTATCTCGGGCCTTCCGTTTTTTGCAGCGTCTCTAAGTCTTATCGTAGGAATTCGGAGAAATTTCTTGATAAATGAGTTTGCAAACTCTTCAAGAATCGGTAAAATGCTTTCGTTAACCTCGTATTTAGCGGAGATCTTGTTGTAGAGTTCCAATATTTCTTCCCTTTTTATTTTCTCAGCTGAGGAATACATTAGGCTGATCGCAGAATTTGCCCTTAATTCTTTTAACATGTTCTTCAGATTTAAGAACTCCTCTTCAATTATTCTCTCAGCCTGAGGTATTTTCTCCAGCCTTTTTTTAAGGTTTCTTTCGCTTATCGACCTAAGATCATCAATTGTATACAGAATTACTCCCGGGATTTCTCCTGCACTCTCCTCTATATCCCTGGGCAAGGCTATATCTATGATCAAAATGCTATCCTTCCTATCTTTTTTATCCTTTCTTTTCCACATAACTCTCTCTAACAGATCTTTTTTGATAATATAATGGGGGGCTGAGGTTGCAGAGATTACAATATCTGAGTTGAGCAAACATTCTTCGAGCTTATCAAATTTAACAGCAATTCCTCCAATCTTCTTTGCAAGCTCTTCGGCTTTTTTAAAAGTCCTATTTGCTATTAATACTGTACAAGCCTTTCTGTTCGCAATGGCGTTTGCAACCAAACTTCCCATCTCTCCTGCCCCTATGAGTAAAACGTTCTTTCCATCAAGGCCATTGAGGACTTCTTCTGCGAGTTCAACTGCTGCAGAGCCTATACTTATCGATCCTTGATTGATCTGAGTAAGGTTTCTGACCTTTCTTCCCGTATTAATCGCCTTCTTGAAAACCATGCTTAGAATTTCTCCCACACCCCCTAGATCTTCACTGAGGTGGTAGTAGTCTCTAACTTGTCCGAGGATCTGATCCTCTCCAATCATCATTGATTCAAGTCCTGAAGCGACCCTCAAGATGTGTTTTAGGCAATCTTCATCCTTAAAATATTCAATGTAGTCTTTTTCAATCCCAAACTGATACGAGAATCTCTCTAAATTTTCTATGGTGTTTTTCCCAACAATATAAAATTCGACTCTATTACAAGTAAGCAGGACGGCACATTCAGATATTTCTTCAAAAGAAAGCAATTTGTCTATAGCTCCCCTCAGATCTTTCTGCCAAACTTTCTCTAAGACATTGATTGATGCTTTTTTGTGGGAAATAACCATGCATGAGATCTCCACATTTATCACCATTGATCTGGAGTTTGATTTGAAGTTTAATTTAAGGCCCCCAAAGGAACGACTATAGTTATGAATCAGGTTGTATTTATAACTTTAATTGTTTGGGAGCGGGAAAATTGGTAATAACGGCAAGAAGAATTGGGAAATTTTGTTTTGATTATAAAATTTTTATCCTCTTACTCCTAGAATAGATTTCTGAGATCTCTTAAACCTTCTCCTTCTCTTGCCCCTCGAATCATACTTTTGATTCGGTCCAGTTGGCTTGTAGTGCTGCCATTTTCCTGGTACAAGTCTTACTTGGCCTTTTCTGCCCTTTATTCTGATCCATGTTGTCGTTCCTGTTTTTCCCATGGATTATCGCATTTCTTCGCTTTTTAAAAATATTGCGGTGTCCGAGGGTCCGATGGCAAAGTTAATATTTTCGAGTGAAAACAAAGAGGGTTCTTAGCTATCCTAAAACCAGGAATATTTAAAAAAGATGTGATGATTTCATAAAGAGCTACATATAGAATTTACTGATTTTTTGCCTTACACTACATTAACACTAATTAACACTACATTAACACTCCAACCCTCTTCCGTCAAACCATGTGATGAGATCTCAGCCAGTCTTTATAATAACGGGACATACCTTTTGGAGGGGGCAAACAGATTTATCTAAAAGCTAAAAATTCCGGAAGATCCAGAGGTGAAAGAATTTCCAGCCTTTAAATAATCGGTTGTATCAATATCTCCCAATTCTCCAGCTGCAAGGGCGATAAAGCTTGCCGCAAAGATCGGTGGAGTCAGGTACATTGAGGAGTACACTGAGGTAAAAGAAAGTCCAATAAAGAAGTTGCTCAAGATATTCAGGAGGTGATTTGACGGGTTTCTTTGAAACCTTTATCCTGACACTACTCCTCATAAGCTTGTTCATGAACATTTTTCTCTACCTCAAAGTAAAACAGCTAAACACCGAATTAAGGGATGTTGGGAGTAAAGTTGAGCTTACGAAGGAGGAGCTCGCAGATTAGATCGAGAATTGAAAAAATGGGAAAGGAGTTCTAAAGTTTGAAATTAAATTATCACACGTACTTGCTTACCGTACTTGCTTGCTCTCCTTATCCTTTCTGTATATGGCAATCAAAATCGCATACAGGGATCCAGCCATAGCCCTTACTTTCTAAATCCTGATAGAAATCTTGGTAGAGAATCGTAAAGTTAGCATACGGATGTCCGCAGGATAATCATATTTCGTTATCGGCAATCCTTACAATTGATCTTCTGGTAATTAACAGAATGAGGTGATTTGAATGCTGACCTCCCCGATAACTCGTAATGCCTCAACTATAGATTCCCATTTTTTATCGCAACTTCCGTTTCCGTTCTCCCTCCATTTCCCTTTTCACGTCCTCAAAAGTTAGATCTCACTCTTCACATAGGGAAAAATGGATGCTAATAGAATTAAATTTGGGTTAGTTTATCATCATCTCCGTCTCTTCCATGTAACCCGTAATTACCTTTATTTTTCCGGTAAGTTCCTCATCCAGCTCTGGATCGCCTGTATCGACTCTTAAATTCTTGACTCTCCTCAACTTTCCCTTCGTCGAAACAACGATTATGTTCTCCTTCCCTACTTTCCTGATAACATCGGGGCTTATCTGCTGGTTCCCCCTTCCGAAGATGAAACCCTGCCCACCTATTGGCGTTACAACTATAGCTGCCTTTTTCCCGTTTATAAGGGATAGTAACTGCCCCTCGTTAACATCCTTTGCTACAAGATTCTTCCTATGCACAACATCAACACCGAGCAAAGTTTTGTCCACTCCCAGCATCTTTCCTATTGTGAAAGTGGTCGTTCCCGGGCCAAGAATGTAAAAAATGTCTCCATTCATCTTTTTGACGAAGTATCTTGCTATTCCAAGCTGCTCTCTGAACTCATCATAACTGCTCGGAATTTTTCTGGACTGGGTGAGCTCGCTGTCATAGGGAGTTGGGAAGTAACCGAAAATCCGGGCTGAAAGTTTTCCCTTCCTGAACTCGTTTTCGTCAATGTCCATGACTTCTGCCATGGTAACGGGCAAACTTGTCCTGATAAATTTCTGAATGAGATCTGCTCCCGCTTTGGGATTTACCGCAAAAACACCAGAATACATCTTAACCCCGGAGGGAATTCCGATCACAGGCACGGGTTTTTTCAAACCCCTTAGAACATCTCTTGCAGTTCCATCACCCCCCACGAAAACAAGTAGATCTACGATCTCGGACATCATGGAAGCGGCCCTAACAGTATCTTCGGAGGTTGTTTCGGGATTTATAGAATCTATAACCTCCGGTTCAAATCCAGCTTCTCTAGCTTCGTTCTCTCCCATATCTCCTCCATAGGTTATGAGCCGGAAGGATTTTTTCATGGGGGAAAGATGGGTTAGCATTTCAACAGCTCTTGATGGGGAAACAGGCTCCGCTCCAAGCTCGATTGCTTTTTTTAAAGCGTCGCCATCCGTTCCCTTCAGGCCAACCCTTCCACCCATCCCTGCAACTGGATTAACGATCAGTCCGATTCTCATCTTCCCTCTCAAGTGCTCGTATTCCTTGTATCCGTGGGTTATTCCTAAGGCTTGGAGAGCTTTTAGTGCTTCCCTTACGCTTTCATCGCTCATGTCTATCACTTATATTGTTATAATTAAACATTACCGATGACCAATAAATATTTAAAGTTTCATGGTATGGGAGTTTTGATGTCGACGAAGATATTTTTGGATGAGGAGGAGACTCCGAAGAAGTGGTACAACATACTGCCCGACCTTCCCAAACCACTTCCTCCACCCGTAGATCCTAGCACTAGAGAACCCATAAAACCAGATGCTTTGGAAAGGGTTTTTGCAAAGGAGCTGATTAAGCAGGAGGTCAGTCAGGACAGGTGGATACCCATACCGGAAGAGGTTAGGGAGGTATACAGGCTTTGGAGACCCACGCCCTTGATAAGGGCGAAAAGGCTCGAAAAGCTCCTGAAGACCCCGGCGAAAATATACTACAAGTATGAGGGCGTCAGTCCTCCCGGCTCCCATAAACCCAATACCGCTGTGGCTCAGGCCTATTACAACGTGAAGCAGGGTATTGAGAGATTAACAACCGAAACCGGGGCCGGACAGTGGGGAAGTGCTTTAGCTTTTGCAGGAAAGATGTTCGACATCGAAACGACCGTTTATATGGTGAGAATAAGCTATGAGCAGAAGCCGTACAGAAAGAGCATGATGCATGCCTGGGGGGCAGATGTAACCCCAAGCCCGAGCGACAGAACAAACTTCGGCAAAACCTTGCTTGAAAAAGACCCAGACCATCCTGGCAGTTTGGGAATCGCAATAAGCGAGGCAGTAGAAGATGCAGTTACCCACGACAATGTAAGGTACACGCTTGGAAGCGTTCTAAATCACGTTCTCATGCATCAGACTGTGCAGGGGTTAGAGGCGAAGAAACAGTTTGAAATGATCGATGAGTATCCAGATGTTGTTGCGGGCTGTGTTGGGGGCGGTAGCAGTTTTGGTGGACTCATGTTTCCCTTTTACTACGATAAGGTTACCGGAAAGGCACCGAAAGATGTGAAATTCGTTGCAACCGAACCAACCTCCTGTCCAACCTTAACCAAGGGAATTTACACGTATGATTTTGGTGATACTGCGAAGATGACCCCCCTCTTGCCGATGTATTCCCTCGGTTCTGACTTCGTCCCGCCTCCCATCCATGCTGGCGGCCTGAGATACCATGGCGACGCACCAATAGTTTGCCTTCTCGTGAAGGAAGGGATCGTTGAACCAAAAGCATACGATCAGGTATCTATTTTCGATGCAGCTACGATGTTTGCTATGGCAGAAGGGCACATCCCAGCTCCAGAACCCTCTCACACGATAAGGTTTGTTATCGATGAAGCTCTAAGGTGTAAGGAAACCGGGGAGGAGAAGGTGATACTCTTCAACCTCTGTGGTCACGGACACTTCGATCTGGCTGCATACGATGAATACTTTGAAAACAAGCTTCAGCCATGGGAGTATCCAAAGGATCTGGTAGAGGCATCGATAAAGCGCTTGCAAGAGGAGCTTCCATGGGTTAAGGATCTACCCTATCTGGCTTAGAGTTTATTATTTATTTTTATTTTTTATTTAATTTATTTCATCGAAAAAAGTGGGTTTTGTCAGTCTTATTTGAACTCTTTCTCAAGCTCTTTCCAAGACTCAATTATCCTCCACTTCGCCTCAGAATGCTCAACAATCTCCGGCCTTACAAAATTAGGGAGCAACCTTGAATAGATCCTTTCCTTGTATCTCTCATCTCCCAAAACAAATAGTGCTTTGTCATCTTTTGATCTTAGAGCCCTTCCAAGAGCTTGGCTGGCTCTTTGCAAAGCCGGAATAACGTAGGAATAATACCAGCCTTTTTCCTCTCCGTAAAGCCTTTTGTAGTATTCGATGTAGAGCTTAGTCCTCAGAGTTAGCCTGTCAAAGGGTATTCCTACCAAAAAGACCCCTTCAAGCTCCTTGCCTGGAAAATCTGCACCTTCAGCGAATCTACCAGTCATTGGTGCAACAAGGATCCCTCCATTCTCCTTAAAGCCGTCGAGTATTCTCCTACCCTCATCTCCCTGCATACCTTGCCTTTCGATGTAAAGTCTCTTCCCTATCTTCTTTGCGATTTTTTTCAGGGAGGGTAGCAAATCATTCTGGATTCTGTAGCTAGCAGAAAAAATCGCGAGATTAGCGTTGATCTCGATAAAGGTCTCGATTATATCTGTATACTTCTCTACTTCCTGCTTGCTTAGTTCCTCCCCCCTCGTGCTTAAACCTTTGATTATGAGGGTTCTGGACTTACCCAATTCAGTTGAAAAGCTCTTTCCTCTCCAGTCTTCGAGACCTATAGTTTCAGCAAAGGCATCCATTGGTTTGAGAGTTCCAGAGCAGAAAACACATTTACGAAATTGTTTCCAGGCGTCTCTGAGAATCTCTGCACCTCTCATGTCCCATCTTTCGATTATCAAGTTATTGGATTCAGCGGTTGCTATGAAAGTGATCCCATCCTTACCGATAAACTCAAAGGAATCTAGGAAAAAAGATGCAAGATGATAAGAGGAGGATCGTGGAGCTTTACCTTCGTCAAGCCTTCTTCTCCTAACAGTTTCTCCAACCTTTTTGAGATCAGGAAGATACTCGGCGTAAATTACAAAATTTTCCATATCCACAATTCTCTCTTCTTCATTTTTCTTGAGCATATTTCTGTAAATTTCTTCAACAATCCCCATTATCTCCAATACAATATTTTTTAGCTCAAGTTCTCCTAACTCATCAAGTTCTTTTATTGAATTCTTGAATGTGTTAAGGGTTATCTGATCTGAGTTGATGTTTCCAACCAGTCTTAGATTATGTGCTTCATCTACAACGAGATAGCACGCTTTGAAGGGAATTACGCTTCTTATAACCCAGCTCATTCCAGGATGGATTATGTAATTATAGCTAAGGGAAACCAGATCGGCATGGTATAGAAGTTCTCTTTGAAGGTAGTAAGGGCATACTCCGACCTCTCTACAGAGTTGAATTATTTCCGAATAGATAAGTGGTCTAGTGGGTCTAATTACATAATCGCTGAGGTTCTCATAGTAAGGGCATCTAGCTCTATAAGTCCTGCAGAAGTAAGCAATCGCATCGGTCTCTGACAAGCCTTTCTCCCTAGCAGCCAAACACATGTCCCTCTTTCCTCTAAATGAAAAACCAAAGAATTTCTTTTTTGAAACTTTGTTTATTACCTTTAATTCTTCAATCGGTCTATCTGCCTCATTTCCGGTTCTTACAGCCCAAATTACCGGATGAGATTTGTTTATGAGAGATACCAGAATAACAGGAGTTTTCCCAAAGCCTGTAGGGGCGTCTATGCAGAGATTCTCTTGGTTTTTGGCGATGAAACTCAATGCCTCTTCCTGCCCTTCTCTGAAAGGATAAGGAAAATTTTTCATTTTATGATTGTTGGCTCTAAGTTAAAAAGAAATTTTGTTTGGGTTGAAAGTATTCGGTTGAAAGTATTCGGTTGAAAGTATTCGGTTGAAAGTTGGTTGAAAGTTGGTTGAAAAGTATGATCGGCTATGATTAAAAAATGATAGTAAAGTTGAAAAACCTAAAACAAGCCAAGTTGAAATTTCTCTGTCATGGAAAAAAGCTCTTTATCGAGCTCATACAAATTAACCACCACGTTTCTATCATCAATTTCCAGAATCATAAATGAAGGTTTGAGAGATCCACCTCCTCCTCCCCAGACTCCGGTAGCTGAACCCGGATTTATCAACAAAACCTCATCAAGATGGATGTCGGGAGAATGGGTATGGCCTGAAATTAGAAGATCGACTCCAAGCTTTTTCGCTATGGCTTTAAGCTGCATTCTATCCCCTCTTGGATAAACCTGATCGCCATGAATTAACCCTATCTTTATTTTTTCAGCATTGAACACCTGATATTCTGGGAGCGGGAGATGGTCCATGTTTCCTTTAACAATGGTTACCTCAGATAAGCTTTTTAAATAATCTAAAACCTTCTTATCAGTTAGATCACCCGTACAAATGATCTTGTCAAACTTTTCATTCTCAATCAAACTCGAGATCTCTCTTGGAATCCTTGAAGCCCTTCTTGGTATGTGGGTATCTCCGATTACAAGAATTTTCATATTAGCTTTTTAGCCTGATTTGATTAAATTTGTTATGCGAAAGAGTGGTGAAGTAAGTTGGGAGAGTAAAGAGTAAGAGTGATAGTTGAAGCATCTGAACCAAAACTCATGTATCTTCGGGTTGTAAAAATCGTAGTTAAGTGCTTAAACAAGTAAATGCTTCAATTAACTTCAACTAATCTTCAACTAACTTTTTACAGCAGACACTATCTCATCTGGCCTTATAACAGAAACTCCCGTTTTTCCTCCAAAAATCTCTATCAAAACAACCCAATCTGGGTTCTTCAGATCGACCTTTCGATCGATAATTTTTGCAACGGACTCGATCACATCTTTGGAATGAAGTGTGGTATGCCTTTTCTCGATGGTTATCCTAAAGGTTTCTTTTTCTCCAATCTTTGGGAGCAGGGACTCAACAGCGTTTTTAATTTCCTCAATATCAGTTTTTACTATTTTCTCTAGAGGGATGTACCTTTTCGTGTGGAGAAAAAGCTTTGTTCTCTCTTGGATAAGCTGAGAAATCTGTTTTACAACCTCAATGGGATCTTCAATTTCTACAGCAAGCAGCCCTTTAATTCCAGTCTCTTCTACTCTGGCTTCAACACCAATCGATGCAAGAATTTCCTCGGCTTCAAACTTTCCTGGAAATTCTTCACCCCTTGCAGTAGTGACGAGAAGTCCGGGCATATCTATACATCTATTCCACCCTCTTAAAGTTAACCTCCAACAGTTAACCTCTAACCTTTAACCTTTAACCTCTACCTTAAAGCTTGAAGTACGACTGGTTTCTTGCCAAAATATTCCGCTGCAGTTACCAGCCTTTTACCTCTTGCCTTTGCCTCCTCCCAAACTTCTTTAGTCTTCTCCTTGAATTTTGGCTCCCTTGGTAGATGGTGGTCACAGATAATCAATTCTGTATCAGTTTCCCTCAAAATCCTTAGAGCATTCTCAATGGTTCTTCGAAAATTGATTAGGTTGAGTGTGTAGCCCAGCATGTATATCATGGGGCCATCGAGTATGAGGACATTCGGATTCTCCTCGATTATCCACTGGGCGTAATCTTCTATTATCGGCCCATTCAGATCCGAGCTATGAATCAGCTTCTCTCCTTGGAATTCGATAACAGTTGAAAAAACCCAGCCCACCCTTGAGTATTCGATTCCGTGGAATAATGGCTGAGTGAACTTTAATCTTGTCTTCCCGAACTTGAGTCTTTTTCCCTCTGCAAATCTGATTTCTCCATTCTTAAATTTCATTTCTGGGATTCTTTTGTACATATTCCATTTTTTAACTCGATTGTGAAACCATCTCTGCCCCTTTTCTATGAGTTCGTCTCTTCTTTGCTGGTAGTCTCTGAAATCCTTTCTCGCTGAAATTTCTAACTCTACCATTGGATCCTTGAATTCCTTTTCAACCGGTTTTTCAAGAAAATCATTCAAATCTTTACCGAAAAATCCAAAAAGTTCCTTAAAAAAGATCTCAGCCCTTTTTCTCTGAGAGTCGTTTATAAATTCATTTGGGTTTTTTGCAAAGAGAATTGAATTTGAAAAGATCTCTTTCATTTTGGTAAAGTGGTCATAGTGGTAGTGGGAGATCACAACAATATCGGCGAAGGTAATAGAGTTTATCTTTTCAATCGCCTCCTTATACCATGAAAACTTTTGTTCAGCTGAAGCAGGAAAGCCGGGATGCATTACAGCTGCTCCTGGGTCTATCAGGATGTTTTTATCTGTTTTTACGAGGGTGCAGGAAGATTTTGCTCCTAAAGAGTCGAACCAGATCGGCTTGAAGTCCATAATTATAAGTCCATAATTTCCGTATCCCAACGGAAGGTTGGGAACGCGTAACTTACTTTTTTAATTCATCTGTTTGATTTATAATGCGCTAAACCAGCTATTTGGTCTTTCTATTTGGTCTTCTCAAGCTCAAACTCTTTGTGTAAAACTTTAACGGCTTCTTTTCCCTCTTTCTTTGAAACCGCAAAGGAAACGTTGTATTCAGAGCAGCTCTGGCTTATCATTATGATGTTTATTCTGTTTTTTCCAAGAGCAGAGAAAATTCTTCCAGCAACTCCCGGTGTGCCGGCCATTCCGGCTCCAACTGCGCTAACAACGGCAACATCACTAACTTTTTTCACGCTGATTACACCGTTTTCCAGTGGTTTTAAGGCTGAATAAGCTCGATCTACATCAGATTCATCGACCACAATCGAAAGATTGAGTTCAGAAGAGCTCTGAGATACCATAATAACGTTAACCCTTTCTCGAGAAAGTCTCCTGAAAACATCCGACATTATTTCAGCAAAATCAAATCCAGCTCCGCCAATATTAACAATGGCCACCTTCTCGATTAGACTCAGAGCTTTGACTATGTCTTTGGTGGAATCACTCTCTTTTTTAATAACGGTTCCATCCGCTTCGGGATTAAAGGTGTTTTTTATTCTTACAGGGATCTCACGTCTCATCACAGGTTCAAGAGCTCTGGGGTGGAGAATTTTAGCTCCAAAGTGTGAGAGTTCCATCGCCTCCTGATAGGATATCTCTGGGATCAGTCTCGCTTCAGGAACGATTTTTGGATCTGTTGTAAGTACGCCATCAACCTCTTTCCATAACCACACTTCATCTGCATCCAAGGCTGCAGCAACGAGTGTTGCCGTAAGATCGCTACCACCCCTTCCCAAAGTCGTGATACTTCCATCTTCTGCCCTTCCTATAAAGCCTGTAATAACTGGGGTGGACTTCTTGATCTTTATCAGTGGGTCGAGTCTGCTTTTTATGATGCTATAGACTTCGGGCACGGGCTTAGCTCTTCCAAAGTTCCTGTCTGTTAGAATGCCCGCCTCACCTCCAGTCATCGCGAGGGAGTCAACTCCTATCGAAAGGAGAGATGCAGACAGAATCGGTGCAACCAGTCTTTCACCAAATGAAAGAATGAAGTCTCTGCTCCTCTTTGTGAGCTCACCCAGATATCCTATCCCAAGCAGTACCTTTTCAAGCTCATCCAGAAGCTTATCTACCTTCTCAAAAACCTTATTTTGAAGGTCAGGATTTTTTACAGCTGTGCTAATAGCCTCATAATGCTTTTTCGTGAGTTCTGCAATGAATAGTTTAACGTAACTGGAGGAAGGTTCTTTATAGCATTTTTCTGCAGCCTCTATCAATGCATCTGTCACTCCAGCCATTGCAGAAACTACAACTGCCTTTTCGTACTCTTCAAACTTCTTCACAAGGTTTGCAACGTGAAGTATGCTCTCCCCATCCTTCACACTTGCTCCGCCGAACTTCATTACGACTCTCATCCTTCCTCCTCCGCCAATTACTATCTGTAATATGTTAGTAGCCAGGGTTTTTGAATCAGAGAGTAATATAAATTTTTTCATGAACAAGGCTTTTAGGTGGTTCGTTTTTTATTACACAGTATGGAAAATTGTGAAAGTTTAAATATTCTCTAAGGATTGGTCGTCTTGTCAGATCATACCAATCTTCGCTGCAAGCTTTGCCAAAACCTCTCTCCTCTTTGCCGGGATGAACTTTATCGAACCAACGACTAAATGTCCACCTCCTTCAACTCCTGCGTTCTCAATCTCCTCCTGAAGTTCTCTTACAAGTCTCGGAATATCGAGAGAGACGCCTTCACTCCTTATAACTGCAAAATCAGGTCCGTAGCCAATTGTTACAAGCCGTTCATACTTTTTTTTCATTCTGTCGTGAAACTCACCGGTAAGCTTACCCGGAGGTGGAAAAGTGAATCTTCTCGTGTAGTTTTCTATGTCCAAAGCTATCAGATAAATCCCGTTAGGAAGTTTTTGGATCTTGTACCCTTCTTGGATGGTTTTAAGTTGCTCCTCTATTGAGTTCTTGGCATAGCTTGACAGCATCGAAACGAGCTTTGCCTGTCTATCTTTTCTCCCAAAACCAAGCATTTCCTTTATTATCTGACTCCCACTCCTGAATCTTAGGTAGAAGGCTTCGTATTCAATAGCTAGAGCTATATTCTTTAACTCTTCAAGTGGGTAATCCGAGATCTCCAAGTATCTTTCCACCTCTCCCTCGGCTCGATCTCCGACTATGGATATGGCAGGTAGATTTCTCAAATCAACGTCCGGGTTAATCATCCTAGCTATCTCCACGCAAAGGATTCCTGAGGTGTGATTGCTGTCTCCTCCTGCTTTGTACGGGTTCACATGGTAGATGAGATACTTGTCAACCTCATCATCAGGGAAATGGTGGTCTATCGTAATAACATCCGCTCCGAAGGTTATGAACTGTCTAATTGCAGGAACATCCTCATAGCCAGAACCATTGTCAACCAGGACAACCAAGGGAATCTTGTCTCCGTGTCTTATCATATCTTCCAGAGAGTCATCCAGATCCTTCACAACATCCTCAAGCTCGTAAAATGGTGCTCTGGAAACTTTCCTTCTCACGAGAATGTACTTGCTTTCTGGATCTGAACTCACTTTTTCCACAAGGTCTGAGAGAGCCAATTCCAGAGCAACACCACCGCATATCCCATCAGCATCCCAGTGGTGCCTTATTATTATTGGTCTCGATTGGAAGATTGCTTTTTTCAGCTCCTTTGCAACTTTCATCATCTCAGACTTAAGATTTTCGAGAACTTGAGTACTAACCAGAAATCCCTTAAACTCTGGCTCGCTTCTCCTGTCTATCTCGTTTTCTATTATTTTCCTTATCTTGCTTGCTTCTTCACCCAATAATCTTTCCATATCCAGGATCTCAATCTCAGCTTTCGGCCTCTTCTTCACTATTCCTGAAATCGTCACAATATCGTCGATATCGATCTCCGGAAAAGCTCTCTCTCCCCCTTCAAATGCTACAGCCTTTCCTACACCACTACCATCAACAACTGTAAAAATCGTTGGACCACCAGTAACCCTGACATGGGTGATCAGGCCGCGAACTTCAACGAGCTTTCCAGCGAAACCTTCCATCTCGGAAATTTTTATTCGAGGAGCTTGCTTTGACACTTCAATCGTCAAATAATCGCTCATAGGGTAAGGAGCAAGATCTATTTCGCCCGACATCCTTATGCCAATAACCTTTACCGTAATGTTTTCTCCCTCAGAGTATCTGTTATTACCGAGATTTTTCCTATGGATTAGACCTCTGAGTCTTTTGTTTAGATTGACAAAAACACCTATGTCGGTAATCCCTTCAACATTTCCGACATAAACCTTATTCAGTTTTAAATCCTCCAGACCACAGCTGTTTTTAAGCAGGTAAGCATGAGGCTTTTTTGAGCATTCTTGACACAAATCGAAATTCCCCTTCAAAGGTTTTCCACATATCTTACACTTTCTTACTTCACCACTTCCCTTACATATCGGACATACTTCCAGCTTTTTTTGAATACCTTTGCCTCCACAAACACCACATATCCCTTTTAAGAAAAGCTGAATCTGATCTGATGAAAGTTCTTCTGTAAGTTTAGGATCAAAGCTTCTTGTTTTTCCAGTTCCATTGCAAATAATGCATTTCTGCTCTATCTCGACAACTCCCTTGCCTTTGCAGTTCTCACAGATCATCAGCTTTTAATCTAAACCCGGATTTAAAAAGCTGTTTGAAAATTTTGAAATTTTGGAAATGGGGAATCATAACAAGTATTTAAATCTTTATTTTTAATCTTTGTTTATCTTTATTTAGTCCTTAATCTTACTCTTCTTTCTTTATTTTATTCACACCTCCCACAAATGTAGGTTATCTCATCTTCTATGATGGAGAAAACCTTGTAGAGGATTCCATGGTAGTCTATCTTTGCTCCTAACTTTCTTTTGAACATGTTCCAAGCGTATTCGTCAATTTCAAACTCAAAAGGATACTTAACATCTTTCAAAACGAGCCCGTAAGGTGGTGAAGGCTCCATCCTCTCATAGTATTTCTCTGGCTCAAGCATTGACTCAAGCCAGTCGATGTCCCGTATTCCCTTCCCTATCATCTCTAAAGCCGTTGCAATGTTTCTGACCATATTCCATGTGAATGCGTTTCCTTCAAACTCAATTGTAATAAATCTCTCATCTATCCTCACCTCAACGCTCTTCAGAGTTCTTATGTTGCTCGCAGCTTCTCCAAACTTCTTTGTAAAATTGGAAAAATCGTGGGTACCTTCGATGATTGAAGCTGCTTTTCTCATCGCAGAAACATCAATGCCTCTTTTAGCCATAATATATGAATAAACTCTTGAAATCGCATCTCTCCTTGGGTCGAAATTATCATCAACTTTGGCCCATGCCCAGATCGTTATGTCTTCGGGAAGTTTGGAATTTATGATTCTGGGTATGAACTTTTTTGATTCCTCAACGTCAATAGCGAAAACATTCCCTAAAGCATGGACCCCAGCATCTGTTCTGCTCGAGCATCTGTACCTTGCAAGCCCAGGTTCTATCCCAAGTTCCTCGAAGGCCTTGAAAAGCTCCCCTTCTACCGTTCTAAGGTTTGGTTGGTATTGTGAGCCATAAAACTTTTCTCCAAAATAGCCAAATTTAAAAGCAAGTCTCATATCCAGTTTAATCTAGTTTTTCCTGTGTTTAAATCTTCTTCTCCAGCAACGATGAAACAAACTCGTTCACTGTGTTTATCTTCCTTTTCAGCACCTCTTTAACGTTTTTCTGACCCTGATAGTATCCTACGGCAGCTCCAACGATGAACAGAAAATCGATATCATCGAGCTGATATTTATCTTTTATCTCGAGTAATTTCTCAGCTCGGTCTGCAGGCAAGCCATTTACCGTTTCTTCCTCAGTTTTATCTAACCTCTCGAGCAATCTCTCGTCCTCACTCCATGTGTTCTTGAGCTCTTCGAAGACATCCCATAAGATTGACTTTTTCATCTGAACGTCCATCTCTACCACCCCTTGCTAACTAATTTTGTCAAATATAAATGTTTATCCCTTCATTCTCACATCATGATTGATCAATGGAGCTGGCAACATTTCTCCAAAAGAACATTTAAAAAACATCCGAAAAAATATTATATGGGCTCTTATCAATTTCCCCATGGAAATTGAGGTGCTTCGCAATAAACCTCCTGGGGCTAGGTGCAACACCCTTGTTGAGAATTTAATGGAGGCAGTGGCAGAAGTCATTGACGATCTGGATTCAGAGTTGACAATAAAAATTACCTTTTCAAAAGAAGCAAAGGCTCCAGCCTTGAAGATAAACAGAGAAATAGTTGGTGAAAACTTATCTATGGAGGAGATCGTTGAGAACTTCTCGTCAGAGGCCCTCTCTAAAAGAATAATCGAATTGTTAAGTTAAATCGAGTTTAATAGAGAATTGAATTTGTAAAATAATTATTTATTCAAAATTTTGTGAGTATAGTAGATCCTTTGTAAGGCTGTAAAATGCGACAGAACAGCTACGATAATCACAGCAATCTCTATGTATCCTGCAATGATTCCCAGAAATATCAAAATAAGTCTTTCTCCTCTTTCTGCAATCCCGATGTCGCACTTATCTATGACCTTTTCAGCTCTGGCTCTCGTGTAGCTGACAAGCAAGGCTCCGCTCATCGCAATAGCTACATACAACCAGCTAACTCCATATATCCCTAAAGCGACAAAAATTGCGACATCAACATATCTATCAAAGACCGAATCGAGAAAACCACCAAATTCGGAAACAAGGATTTGATTTCTTGCAAGGGCTCCATCCAGCATGTCGAAGAACCCACTAATGAGGATGAAAATCCCACCTGCTAAGATATAACCAATTGCTACCAGATAAGCAGAAAAGAAGCCTGTGAGCAAGCTGAGGAAAGTTAGGTGATTGGGTTTTACCCCTGTTTTAACGATCAATTCTGTTAAAGGATTCAGAATGTCGGATATTACTGATTTCAATGGACTTAGCATGCTTAAGGGAAAGAATCAGGATATTAAATTTTTTCTAAAGCTATTGGGCTATCTCCAGATTTTACCCCTATAATAACCAGTAATGGGACAGCCTAAACAAAGTTCGTTTTTCCAGTAATCGCAAACCCCACAGTCAGAGTCACATGGAGCTCTTTCAGAACGCTCAATATGAACTTTCATTGGGACAACGGTATCCTTTTCCGCTCTGACAACGATCCCAACATCAATATCATAAACATTCGGATCCGGTCGTATATGCTGATCCACTATTGCTTCAAGGGTTGAAAGATCTTCTCCTATAAACATCATTGTCAGATTTTTATTGCCGGCAATGATAAATCCATTTAGAAAGAAAGGACAACCTGCAAATATGTTTATGAGCTCTCTTGGTTGTCTGCATTTTACGTCAACTTTGAGGACGTAAAGACCAGCATTCTTCAAATTAACCCCATAAGTGTGGTTTATAATCCCGAGTTCTCTCATCTTTTTAATTCTAGCTCCTACGGATGGTTGAGAAAGACCAACCACTTTTGCAATCTCATTTTGTGATATTTCAGGATTCTCCTCAAGTATCTCCAAGATCATCTTGTCCTTTTCATCAAGTTCAAAAACTCCTACCATTTTCTAAAACCCCCAGTAGTAATCGCACCTCAACTTATAAAAAATTAGCGATTTTCTATTACAATAAAGGATGCGTTGGAAACAATAAATTAATTAAATATTTTAAATATTGATTATATCCTTTTTAACCCACTTCACACACACCAACTTGTGAAACTTTAGATGAGAAAGCATCGCCGTATTCTTCAAGTAATTTTCGCGGACAAGTCGAAAATACAGCCTTCCCTAACATGACCATCGAAGCGAGATACCCTTCTCTTTCAATCTCGTTTATGATTTCATGAATCTCGTCATCAAGCAATCCCGTTTTGATGGCGAAGTCCATTGAAAGTTTAAAAAGACTCTCTAAACTAGGTTTCATGGAAAATTTAGCCGTTGCCTCTTGCCCGTATTTCCTTATTTTCTCAATTATTTCGTTATCATTCAAAATCTCTTTGGTTGAAATTGGCCCCAATACAAGAAAACTGAGTTCGTTTTTGAAAAAAATTCTCTCTACCTCCACTATACTTGGTGCTCCAGCCCTCTTTCTTAAAATCACCCCCCCATAAAACTGGCAAACAACATCTCCTAGCCCTGTAGAGCTTAAAACTTCACATTCATGCACAAGATCGGCAAGTTCAAGTCTGCTCATTCCGAGACTCTCCATTTTATTTATTTCAAAAGCGGAAGCAAGACATGAAGCACCACTAAATCCAAATCCACATCCAATAGGGATCTCAGCCTCTATTTCAAGTCCCTTTCTGAAAGAAAGGCGCTCGAGTAAGACTTCGATTGTATTAAACCTAAAATCCTTGGAATTAACCCTTATTCTGTCGGTATCGGGGTTTATTTTCACTTTAACACCTTTCTCAAGTGTTATCCCGACACCAAGAGAACCCGTTTTCAAAGGATTTTCCGAGTATTGGGGGGAAAAGAAAGTTGTTACGCTTGCTGGGGCAAAAAAAGTCATAGGACATCTTCAATGTAGGCTTTGATTATCTTTTCAGCCACCTCCGATTTCAACCCCTCAACCCACTCCTTTCTTTTCTTTGTAATTACAAGGACTCTCGTATCTTCTGTTCCCATCCCCTTTTCAAGCACGTCATTTGCAACAACCATTGAAAGTCTGTCATCGATCATTTTCTCATACGCGATGTTGTAGAGTTTCTCTTCACTAACTCCAGTTTCAGCTTTGAAACCTATGACTTCACCATCATAAATCTCCCTTACCTTATGTAGGATTTTTGGAGCTGCTTTTAAGTGAAGGATGAGCTCTTCTTGGGTTTTTATCTTGCTTTCGGCCATTTCAATCGTAAAATCAGCTGCTGCGGCTGCTGAAACAAAGAGATCACATCTTTTAACTTCCTTGAGAGAATGGTCGAGCATTTCTTTGACACTTCTTATCTCGATCTCTTTGAAATCTGGAAGTCTAAGTCTGCTGGGCTTTGAAGTTATAACTACAACCTCAGCACCCCTTCTCCAGAGTTCGAGAGCTATTTCGTGCCCCATCAAGCCAGAGCTTCTGTTGCTAATGAACCTTATTGGATCTATCTGTTCAAAAGTTGGACCAGAAGTTACAACTACTCTCATGCCATCGAATTCTTTGTCATAAAGCTTTCTTTCGACGTGTAGAGATATGGTTTCATTATCTGCAAATTTAGCCTTCGCTTCTGAGTAAACTGGTTCTACAATCTCGATTCCTATCTCTTTTAGCTTTTTTACATTTGCTTTCACAGCCTCATTTTTCATCATCCCTTCATGCATCGCTGGAACAAGGATTATCGGTTTTCCTGAACCAAGAGCTGTCGTGGCCATGGTTGTAACGGGGGTGTCATCTATACCTAAAGCTATCTTCGAGATTGTATTTGCAGTTGAGGGAGCAATTAGTAGGAGATCCGCATCTCCATCCAGTCCTAGAAGCTCAACATGCTCGACTTTCCCGGTTATCTCAGTTATCACTGGATTATCTGTTGCAAACTCTAAGGCGTAGGGGTGGATGATTTTCTGTGCAGCTTTGCTCATAACCGCCGTAACTTCAGCTCCCCTTCTCACAAGCTCCCTTGCGAGCTTAACGGTTTCAACCGCTGCTATGCTTCCTGTTACAGCAAGAACGACTTTCTTTCCATCAAGTTTCCTGCTTTTTGTCCCTCTCAATCTTTGAAGATGCATACTTCTTCACCGCTTCCTCAAAGTTTTTAATATTACCTGTCTCTACCGCTCTTCTGTAAACGGGTCTCTTTAAAACATCTTCTATGAGTTCAATAAACTTAGAAAGAACTTTAAGCTTTTCTTCATCTCTCTCCAGAAGTTCCCCTTCTTCTGCAATTTCAGCCTCTTCTCTCTCAATAATAAACTTCTTACCTTCTTCAATCTTTGTTTTATTTACTATTCTTTCTACAGCGTTCTCCCAAGCTTCACGCCATGGGAGGTTATAAGCCAGCTCCTTCGAGAATACGTTATCTCTTTTGACATTTATTAAGTCATAGGGACAAGAATTCTCACATGCGCCACAGTAAACACAGAAATTCTCGTTAAACTCCACTCTAGATTTGTCCTTTGAAACATACCAAACCTTGTTGTATTTGCAGATCTTTATGCAAGCAGCACAACCTATAGGATCGCAACGATACATTCTGGCCTCGAATAAAGAAAGCTTTCCCTCAAATGGCTTTATGGTTTTTGCGGCATTATACGGACAAACGTTCTCACAGTAGGCACAGTGAGAGCAGAGATCTTGATCTATGCTTATCTCAGCAATTTTTTCGGGAAGTTGGTAGTCTATAAGCTTACCACCTTCAATTTTTATCGCATCTTCAGGACAAACAATCTCACAAAGCTTGCAGTAATCGCATTCTTTCTCGTTTATTAGAATCTCCTTTTCATAAGGCAGAGGATCATGTGGTTGGGGCTCTTTTTCAATCATCTTGAAAACGCTGCAGAACTCAGCACAGATTCCACAAAAATTACATTTCTCATAATCAATTTTTACCTCTCCTTTAATCTCGGGTGGATTTTTGACAACAATGTCTTGGCGGGTTAGCTTTAGGTCTCTCTTGATCGCACTTGTAGGGCATGCTTTATAGCAAAGCGTACATTCGACGCATTTATCTTCATATTTGTAAGTGTGGGATACGAGAGAAATTGGTAAAGAAGATTTCTTTATCTTCTCATGGTTTATGTAAAATTCAAAACAATCAAAGGGGCAGAATACATAGCATATACCACAATAAGCACATTTGATGTGGTCTATTATTACAGGGGGGATGTCAAGGCCTAAAGCTATATCATGCACAGGTCCAAGTTCGATTGCGGCAACGGGGCAAGCATAAACACAAATTCCACATCCATTGCACTTTTTGTAATCGAAAACTAGTTCTCTGTCTTCCTCTTTGGTACGTTGCTTGAACCTGAAAATTTCCCCCTCGATCTTAACGTCCCTTTCAATCTCCATCTGTACACCCTTTCATCTTTATTCCCAAACTACCTGTCCTTAATTTCCAAAGCAATATCATTTTCGACAGGCCCAAGCTCTTTTATTGTATCGACAAACTTTTTTATATCGGCTACGATTTCGGAAGCTTCTCCAGCAGAATGCCACGAGGTTGTTATCCTTCTCGGGTTCATTCCTACTGTCTCAAGAGCTTTCTTGATAGCCTCCATCCTTTCTTCCGCTTTGTAGTTCCCATACTTGAAATGACACTCGCCGATTCTGCAACCAGAAACTATGATCCCATCAACACCCTTTTTCAAAGCAAACAAAATCCACTCAGGGTCAACTCTGCCAGAACATAACGTCCTAATAACTCGTGTGTTTGGTTTGTATTGGAGTTTCATAGTTCCTGCCAGATCTATTGCTCCATAACTGCAATACCAGCAAGCAAACATAAGGATTAAAGGAAATACTTTTTTCTCCTTCGTCAAAGCCTCTATCTGCGCTTTTATCTGTTCATCACTGAAGTATCCCATATCTATCGCATCGGTTGGACATGCTGAAACACACAGTCCACACATAACGCAAGCATCAGGATCTATCTCTGCCTTTTTTTCTCTCAAAAATGCTGTGTTGAATCTGCAAACTCTAACACAGATTCCGCAGCCAATACATTTATCCCTATCTACGAAAGCGTAATATGGATCGAGTTCTGTAGTTCCCTTAATCATCAGCTGGATTGCTTTGCTTGCAGCTAAGCCAGCAGTGGCTATGGAGTCTTGGATATCCTTTGGGCCGCTGCACGTTCCTGCCAGAAATATTCCTCTCACATCTGTTTCCGCTGGTCTGAGTTTTGGATGGGCAGGCTCATAAAATCCATCGTCTCCCATTGAAATCCCGAGTTTTGTTGCAATCTCTGTGTTTGGTTCCAAACCAATGGAAAGCACAACGAGATCAAATTCCTCCTCGGCAAATTCCCCTGTTAAAGTGTTCTCATAGCTAAGGATGAGGTTTGAGTCTTCGCTTTCCCAGATCTCTGCAACCCTCGAACGGATGAATTTAACTCCAATCTCTTGAACTCTACGATAAAATTCTTCATACATCCTACCAAATGCTCTGATATCAATATAGAAAATATAGACATCAGAATCAGGATATCTCTCCTTTATTGTGTAAGCGTTTTTAAGTGACGCCATACAGCAAACCCTGCTGCAGTACTTGTTCGTATTTTCATCTCTACTTCCCACGCACTGAATGAAAGCAACTCTCTTTGGAATCTTTGAGTCTGAAGGTCTGAGAAGCAATCCCTGAGTAGGCCCTGAAGCTGAAAGAAGCCTTTCGAGTTCGAGAGAGGTTATAACGTTGGGATAAACACCATAGCCATATTCAGACTTCTTTCTTGCGTCAAATGCTTTGAATCCCGTTGCAACGATAATTGTTCCAACTTTTATCTCCATCTCTTTTATCTTTTGATCGAAATCGATAGCCTCTGGCTCGCATGCTTTCTCACAGAGGCGACATCCTATACAGTGTTCCCAATCGATGGATGCGTAAAGAGGGGTTGATTGTGGAATTGGAATATAGATTGCTTTTCTCATTCCAATCGTGTAGTCGAACTCATTTGGAATCTCGACGGGGCATACGGAAGAACAATCATCGATGCATCCTTTGCATTTTGCTGTGTCCACGTATCTGGGATATCTTACAATTGTAACTCTAAAATCCCCAACACGCCCGTTTACTTCTTTTATTTCGGAATTTGTGATTACTTCTATGTTTGGATGATTCCACACTTCACTCATCTTTGGTGCGAGAATGCAAATCGAGCAATCATTCGTCGGAAAAACCTCATTTAGTGTTACCATATGGCCGCCTATAGTTGGTCTTTTTTCCACAAGGTAAACTTTTATCCCAGCATCTGCAATGGTTAGAGCAGCTTCTATTCCTGCTATTCCTCCACCCACGACCAATGCTGATTTCTCAACCGGCTTCCCCAGTCTTTCTAAAGGCTTAAGTTCTTTTACACCCCCAACCGCCATTCTGATCAGGTCTTTAGCTTTCTTTGTTGCAAGCCTCGGAGTATTCGAGTGAACCCATGAACACTGTTCTCTTATATTCGCCATCACAACCATGTAAGGATTTATCCCAGCCTTTGCAGCAACCCTTCGGAATGTCACTTCATGGAGTTTAGGACTGCAAGCTGCTATGACAATCCTGTCAAGGTTGTTTTCTTTAATTACCTCGATAATTTCTTCTTGAGCTGAATCAGAACATGAATAGCTTATATCCTCTGCGTATACAACTCCGTCGAGGGTTTTAGCATAGTTTACAAGATCTTCAACATCTAAAATCCTAGCTATGTTCAATCCACAGTGGCATACGAATACACCAATTCGCATTCCATCAACCTCTCAGAGTGATGTCGAACATTTGGTATTTGATTTATAATTCCATGTCTCTCTCTTTTTAACATTTTACATTTTGCGATCTTTTTTCTTTTTAATTATTGCTTCGAGATACTAACGCATCCAACACATTGTGTTTTCATGAATTGAAAAGCAACAAATTAAAATAATTTAGATGTAAGGTTCAGTGTGGAACTCATAGCGGTCTCCGTCTACGGACTGGACAAGCCTGGAATAATAAAGAAGATATCGCAAGTGCTAGCAGAAAATAATGTGAACATCGTAGACATTGAGCAAACAGTACTTCAGGGAATGTTTGCTATGTTTGTGATAGGTGATGTAAGCAAGAGCAAAGTCTCATTCGATGAACTGGCAACTCTTCTTAAAAAAGCAGGAAAGGAAATAGATGTAGTCGTAGACGTTTCTCCTTTTTTTAGGCCAGAATCACGGGAGAAAAAACTCTATGTTGTCACGGTTTTGGGTGAGGACAGAGTTGGAATCGTCTATAGGATATCCAATCTCTTTTTCGGGATGGGGATAAATGTGGAGAAAACATCCCTTACAGCAAGAGACAAATTGATCTCAATCGAATTCCTGCTTGATCTGAGGGAGGCGGATCCTGAATATGTGCGAAAGAAGCTAAGAGAACAAGTTGAGGAAATGGGTTTGGATGTTATTATGAGGCCATACAGGGAATTCGAGAAGGTAAAAAGGCTAATTGTCTTCGATATGGATTCGACGATAGTTGATACAGAAATCATCGATGAGATCGCAAAGGTTGCTGGGGTTCAGGATGAGGTGAGGAAGCTTACAGAAAAGGCGATGGAAGGAAAGATTAATTTTAGGGATGCTTTGGTGGAGAGAGTTAAACTGCTCAAAGGACTTCCTGTGGAGATTTTAGAGAAGATATATAGTGAAATCAGACTCACAGAAGGAGCTAAAGAGCTCATCAAAAGTCTAAAGGAGTCTGGTTATATTGTTGCAGTCGTGAGCGGTGGTTTTTCTTTCTTCACAGATAGGCTTAAGAAGGAGCTTGATTTAGATTACGCCTTTGGCAATGAGCTTGAGATTGAAGATGGGGTACTCACAGGAAGGCTGAAAGGAAGGATAATCGACGCGGTCGAGAAAGCCCGTATAATAGAAGAGATCGCAAGGAAAGAGAGGATAAGTGGAGAGGACATCGTGGCAGTGGGTGATGGAGCAAACGATAAGATTATGGTTGAAAACGCCGGTTTAGGCATAGCTTTCAACGCAAAAAAGGCTTTGAAAGAGGTAGCTGATGGAAGCATATCTAAAGAAAACCTGATTGGGATAGCCAGTATTTTAAAGCTTAAGAACGAATTCAGAAAGAGGATCTAGTGTTGTAATTGATGTTGTAATTGATGTTGTAATTGATGTTGTAATTGATGTTGTAATTGATGTTGTAATTGATGTTGTGTCCCATCACACCCCATTCACTTTTAGTTTTTTGGTTTTATGCTTATGGTTTAAAGAAGAAAATCCACTTAAATCCAGACCCTTCAATTAAATAACCAAAAGATATTTTTAAAATAAGTTCTTTTGGACTTTATGGAAGAACAATTCAATAAAGAATTTTTTGATTGCGTAAAAAAGGTGGTTGAAAAGATTAAGGGTTATACTGAGGAGAACATCACAGTTGTCCACCATAACGATGCCGATGGGCTTACTTCTGGGGCGATTCTTTCGAATTTCTGTAGTTATATTGGTAAAAAAGTTGAAAGGATATGCATAGAGAAAGTACATCCCAAAATAATCGAAAAGATCCATGAAGGAAAGGAGGGAGAAATCATTTTTTACACTGATCTCGCTGGATTGGCTGCCGAGATGATTGACAAGATCGATGCTGGAAGAAATGATGTAATAATTGTGGATCACCATCCTGCCAAAGCGATAGAGAGTAAAAACGTATTAGTTTTTGATTCTGAGTTGATAGGAGTTTCAGGAGACCTTTTTACATCAGCATCAACTCTGAATTATATAATAGTCAGCACTATTAGCGATGAAATGAAGAAATATGCTTATCTCACAGTTGTTGGAGCTGTTGGAGATTACCATGACAGAAGCGGAGGAGTACTTGGTTTAGATCGGTTTGCTTTAGATGAAGCCGTGCATATGGGACAGGTTAGAATTAAAATTGAGGAAATAAAGGAGAGGTATTACATCGAATTTTTCGGAGAGTTTGCAGACGTTGTTGCAAGATGGTTAACAAATCTTGGGGCAATTGGATATGGGAAAGAAGGATATAAGAGGGGCATTAAAGCCTGCTTTGAAGGTTTCAACGAAAAAACAATAAAGGAAGCTGAAGAGCTTGAAAAGCTAAAAAATAAGAAGTTCGATGAAGCAATCAAGAGATTGAAGGAAGGAGATCTGATTCAAGAGAGGTATACTCAGTGGTTTCATCTACACGACTTCTTCTCTCCAATGGGTGTGAAGGCTGTTGGTGAGTTCATGCAGCTAACGAAGGATATGACAGTTTTCGACGATAATAAGTTCATTGTAGGTTTCCAGAACATGCCGGATTTAATACCAGATCTCGGAAAACTCGATTTGAATGCGGTGAAGATGAGCGGCAGAACACCTGTATTACTGGAGAGAAAAATAATTAGGAGAGAAGCACCGGGACTTGACTATCTCGTACCCAAAGCAAGTGAAATTACCGGAGCTTTTGCCGATGCCACACATAGGATTGCTGCGGCAACTACGCTTGAAAAAGGCAGCGAAGAAGAGTTTGTAAAAGCTTTTGAGAATCTTGTTGAAGAATTCTATAAATCTAGAATATAAAAAATTTGTTAGATTTAGTTTAATTTTTTAACTTCTTTTAGACTTCTTCAAATCTTCTCTTGAGTTTCTCCATAACTTTGGGCAAGGTTGTGTACTCCATGTCTTCGCTAGGCAATCTATGCGGTTCGAAGGGTCCATGTCTTCGAATGTAATCCGTCACTTCCATCGCTTTCTGCCTTGTGAGGTCGAAAGCGGGATCGTCGAACAAATCAACTGGACCTATCAGCATGCCATTTGCCAGCTGGAAGCCTGCTCCAATTACTCTCGGTGGGCCATCAAATCTAGTACATCTGCTGTACCTGAATGGGACGGGCATCAAAGGTCCGTTATGGCTGCCCCTCATCCACCCGCTGACAAGATGTGGGAAAGCGAAGGCCTCTATAACCTCACCAACCGCTGGTAGACCACTTTGAGCTCTAACTAAAGCTACCGGATCATCTTTGCCAACGTACTCTCCCGCTACTTGGTATAGCTTTTCCGTGCTTATAACAGCAACCGGCTCATCTGCTGGCAATTTCCCCTCCTTTGGAAAAACTCTCTTTATGACAAACCGACTCTTTCCACCGATTAAGGCCAATATATCGTACATCTCTTCTGGTGCTCTCATGAAGACTCTCTTGCTCTCGTAGATGTCCCAGATTTCAAACACAAAACCATCATGGAGGGTTGGGTCGATTATTAAGCCTGCCGTATTGAATGGATCGGCGAAAATTCTGAATATTGGAAGATTGAATGCACCGGGCTCAGTTTTATCCATGAAAAATGCCAGAATGGGTTCAGCCTTTCTTTCAGTAAATTCCATCTCAGCGACACCAGGCCCCATCCCCCTTACGTTTCCCGAGAAAGCATCTGCCAGTAAATCCTGTCCTGCACCATAGAGTTTAAGCTCTTTTGCCTTTTCAGTAGCTTTTTCAAATGTCTCCCATGCTAAACCATGGATTTTTTCACTATCAACCCCTTCTCTGTGGGTCATCAGTAGCTCAAGATCGTCTCCTGCATTGAAAACTCTGAAATCTATTATATCCCCCCTTTTCTTAGCCTCTTCAAGATTCTTTCTTGCTACCTCTTGAATCTCGTCTGGCACGAGAACATGGCCCGGCAGTCCGCCAACATCTGCCTTGATTATACTTACAGTAATTTTTTCCGCCATAGGTTCAAGTTAGGTATAAAAAATTTAAAGTTTGGGGTTTTTGAATTTCGTTTTGAAATAACTCCGATCAATCAATTTAGAATCTATGCTTTTCTAAGCACAACAGCAATACCCGATAAAACCACAAGCATTGAGAGGTAGGCTGTGATAGGTAAGAGCTGCCCAAGAATGAGATATGCTAGAACTGAGGCTCCCACAGCTTCTCCAAGAACGCTTGTGGTTACTGGCAAGGCCCTCATGTATCTAAGAACATAGTTCAAGATTGTGTGGCCGATTGACATCGGAATCAATGCTAATAGTATAAAATAGATCCAAGTTTTAGCAGGATAATTGAAAAGGAAATCAGCTATGTTTTTGGCACTGATCAGATTTATAAAAAAGGTTGTAAGGGTTGCAAAGGAGTAAGTAAGGAAGATGTATGAGTTAAATGCAATTTTATCCTTTACAAATCTACCTGTCGTGAAATAAACTCCCCCTGCGATAGCCCCTATTAATGCAAGTACTACTCCATAAGAAGTGGATGATGGGTCTGCACCGCTTAGGAAATATACACCTATTAGGGCAATTATCGCACCAAAAAGTTGAATTTTTCTGGGTTTTTCACCGAAAAAGGATGAAAAGAGACCCGAGAAAAGAGCATGAGTGCAAACAATAGTTGTGCTTACTGCAACAGATGCATGAAAAAGAGACTCAATCCAAGAAGTGAAGTGGACACCCAATGATGTTCCAGCTATAATGGGGTAAATTAAGAAGTAGGCTCTCTCAGGTTTTTTGAAAGGTCTAAGGGTTAAAAGGACAAATAAAGAGAAAAATAACCTCCAAAATGCCGTAACACTTCCAGGAGCTGAAGCTAATACAGCAAGGATCGAAGCCAAAGAGATGGACATCACGGCGATGGCGAGCAAGATAAGCAGTTTTATTTTTGAAGGTACACCATTTACCACGAATTTCATCTTCTGACGCCATAAAATAATTTTTCTATTCTATGCATCTTCAATTTTGAAAATTTATACAAAAACTGTATTATTTTTAATCATGATAATGATAAAATCTTATAAGTAGCATCATTATAATGGGAAAAATTTATATTCTTGTTGTTTGAAATAAAAAACAGGAGAGTGAAATTAATGATATTAGAAAAGCTACCAACTGGCATTCCTGGATTTGATGAAATTTGTTACGGAGGATTATTGAGAGATAGGAGTTATCTTCTCTCCGGACCTTCCGGTTCAGGTAAGACTATCTTTGCGGTTCAATATTTAATAAATGGAATAGAGATGTTTAATGAGCCAGGGATTATGGTTGCAACCGAAGAAAGGCCACAACACATCAGAGAGCATTTCTCATCCTTCGGTTGGGATATGGAAAAGTACGAAGATGAAAACATGCTTGCAATTATCGATGCAACGTCAACAAAAATTGGACTGCCAAGTGATGAGAGATACATTGATGTCAGACCCTTCGACACCCGTTCACTAATTGACCAGATAATAACCATACAGGATGAAATAGGGGCAAGAAGAGCGGTGTTGGATTCGACAACATCTATCGGGTTTATTATAAACGACATTCCAAAATTCAGGATAGAGTTGCTAAAACTCTCAACTACGATGGAGATTCTTGGGCTAACTTCAATCTTCACGTGCGAGGTTTTAAGCACAACTGGAGACATGATAAGTAGGTTTGGAGTCGAGAATTTCCTCGTAGAGGGTAATATCGTGCTTTACTACACCAAAAGCGAAAATGTGAGAGTTAGAGGGATAGAGATCTTCAAGATGAGGGGAAGCAACCACAGCAAGAAAATACATCCCTTCGAGATCACTGATAAGGGTATAGTTGTTCATGCAGAGGAGGAAGTTTACTGATAATTTTATTTACTAATTCTTGTTTTTAATCTCTCTATCCTATTCTGTATCGGTTATTTCGATACCGTAAACCTTCTCAATGTTTTCAACACATACCTTTCGAGCTATATCTTCATATCCTTTCTCGTAAAGCTCCTTTATCCGTTTTGGCACGGTTTTAGGACCTAGTATAGCTCCAGGCCTATTCTTATCATCAATGTAGTCCGTTTCTACCAAAAATCTGTCTCCCTCCTCTGCAGCATTAATGACATTTCCATTTCCAGCGATAACTGAAGGAAAAAGTCCAATTTCCTCAAATTCCTTCACAGCCGGAGGTGAAAAATGCTTTACAACTTTATCTTGTCTCAAACCTGCTTTTTTTGCTATTCCTGCTATTTCCTTCATTCCTCTAAAACTGTAGCTCTCGGTGTGGATTTGCACCGCACAACCTATCTGTTTTGCAACTGAGAAAGCATACTCCATGACCTCGTTGCTCAAATTCCAAACTTCTTTGCTTACTCTGTAGTGGGGTCTCCCGCTCTTTATTGCAACAGCCTTTCCCTTCTCAACGTACTTGCCTGCTATTTCCAGAGCATCCTTCATTATTTCAGCGGCCTTTGTATATCCAAGTTTTTCACCCAAAATTGTTATCTCTGCCGGATGCACAGCCAATACAGCGAAAGCCCTTACAATTTCATTGGCCCTCTCTACCAGCTTTATATGTTTGTCAAAAATTACCTTGAAGTCTTCTCCTTTTTTTGGAAAAACTTCATAGTGGGTGCTAAGGAGAGAAACAAGGAAAACATGAGTGCCACCAGCATCTCTGAATTGTTTCAGCGCCCTCAGCTTAAGGTGATTGTAGAGGTGCATGTGATTGTCTGTGATTATTCTTTCCATAAGCCTACGGAAATGCTGAGGCAGAAAAATGTTAAGGTAGATGAAGGTAGATGAATATAATTGCCTCTTTAATTTTAACTACTCAATTCAACTTGTTAATTCGACTTGCCTTCGCGAATCCTGCTATTTTTTGTTACTTCCCATCAACCTCTTATTTTTCCCCTACCCAAGGAAAAGAAAATGCCAAAAAAACATAGAGTGGCAAAAATTATGAAAGATGTTCTGGCAGATTGAATGAAGAGGGAGTGGTATGTGGGTGTAATCTCCACCTTTCCCATTATAATGGAGAATACCAGCATGGTAAAAGCCATACTCAGAATTTGTCCCACGAGACGCATCGTTGCCACCGTAGCCGAAGCGATACCAAAGAATTTTTTCTCCACAGAACTCATTATCGCGTTGGTATTCGGAGAACTGAACAAACCTAATCCAAATCCTAGGAACATCAGATTTGCAATTATTAGATTCGTTGGTGTGTTTGAGCTGATTCCTGAAAATATAAAAAGACTTAGAGTTGTCACAGCCATACCGGCAGATGCAACTATTCTTGGCTCGATTCTGTCAGAGAGCCAGCCTGCAAAAGGGGCAAAGATCGCCATCAGGACAGGTTGGGAAATGAGAATAACGCCGGCCTGCTGAGGTGTAAAGGATTTCACGTATTGCAAATAAAGGCTTAAGATAAATCCCACCGCAAACGTTGCGCTGTAGTTGAGCAAAGCGGCTAAACTTGAAAGAGAGAATGTGATGTTCTCCCTCAAAAGTCTAATTTCAAAGACAGGATGTTTAATTCTACTCTCGTAAATTGCGAATACAACCAATAAAAGGAGACCAATGGAAAAGTAGGGGATCTCAACCTCAGTCAGTCCGTAAATTATCAGCAAAAGTGTAAAGCCGTAGATAACAGAGCCAACCACATCTAACCTCTCTCCTCTTGCCTCAGCCCATTCCCCTCTAAGTTTGGATAGAGCTAATATAAAAGCAAGCAATCCGATTGGAACGTTAATGAAGAATATACTCCTCCAACCGAAGTTCTGAGTTAAAAAACCTCCGAGAAATGGACCGAGGCTTAAGCCGATATAAACAACTCCAACGTTAATCCCGATGGCCTTACCCCTTTCTTCAGGTGGAAAGATAGATGTAAGGATGGCAATTCCCGTAGCGAAAATCATAGCCCCTCCTGTGCCCTGAATAATTCTAAAAAAGATCAAAAGCTCCGCCGAAGGGGCGAGTGCTGAAAGTAATGAACCTAAGGAATATACAAAAAGTCCTACAACAAAAATCCTCTTTCTACCCTTTATATCTGCAATTCTCCCAAAAGGAACGGAAAAAATACCTGCTGCAAGCAGATAGGACGTTGCAATCCAGCCAAGAACTATTGCATCAACCTTGAATTCTTGGCCAATAGGCGGTAACGCGATGTTCGTTGCTGAGCCCATAAAAGGTGTTAGAAATGAAGCTATGCATGCTACAAGGAGGGCAGTGATGCGTAAGTTCATAGAGGAAATAAAAGCAAGAAATTATTTGAACCTTAGGTTTCTTATTTTTGTGTTTTTCTACAATACGTATGAAAAGGACCCCCTAGTGAAAAACCTCATTCTGTTCGGTCAAAAAATTCCCTGATTTGACCAATTAGATGAATATGACATTATCGGTTGAAAGAGCCTCTGCAAGTCCACCCACTCCATCGACCCAGCTTGGGAGTTCTTTTTCATCGATACCAAGGAGTTTGAGTGTCGTTACGCATGCGGTTATCTTAACGTTTCCAATAGACTTTGCTATCTTTGCAACATCCTCAAGTCTTTTTATTATCCCTGTTTGGATTCCATTCTTAATTATTTCAGCATTTCCCCCTTCTGAAATCACTTCTCCTTTAACAATAGTTTGAACCGCCCAATAGGTAAGAAAGACTGTGACTTTTTTATCAAAAAAAGCGTACATGGAGGCTATATTCAGACCATGGTATATCCTGTCCCAATCACCACTGTGAATAATTATGCTGGGCATGTTTCTCCTTTGATTTTGAGTTTAAAACTTTATCGATCTTCGTTTTTTTGAATAAAAATCCTCCAAAGACCGTCTTCTCTATTTACATCAACTTTATAACCCTGTTTGGTAAGTAACTCAGGAATATCTTTTGCCGATGGAGGGTTGTTGGTGATAACCTCTAGCTTACTTACCTTTTTTAACGCAAGCTTGGTCATGGTTAGTGGAAATGGACATGTTAGATCTCTACAATCCAAGATATATCTTTCACCCTTCTTTTCAAGCTTTAATTTCATGTAATCCCTCCGTTATGAAAAGTAAAATTTTTTCTGGTCTAATGTCTTTTTTAACTAACTTTCCCCTGATGTACAAATCATAAACCTGTTCTCCATGCTTTATTTTTCCAACGAGTCCAATATCTGCAAGTGGATGGCAGGCACATCCATTCACACATCCGCTTACGGCAACGCTTAAATCAGAAGCTAGATTGTGAATAATATCTTTTACAATCTGCTTCGAGTGAACCAGAGTCTTACCGCAAAAGTCCGATGGACATCCAACTGCTCTGTGGGGAATTTCGAGGTTGAAATGCTTTCCTAGCTCAGCTTTTAATGTCTCAACGTCTTCGATATCAACAAATGTTATGTTCTGCCAGAGGGTAAGGCGTATTTCTCCGTTGCCATAGTCTTTGCTGAGACCGGCAACTAATCTAAGCTTATCAGAATCAAGAATTCCGCCCAGAACTGGAACCGTAAAAAAGTAGTTTCCATCACTCTGGATTCCGTGGGTGTGTTCAATTCCGATTTCTTTTACGATTTCTCTTGTTATGCTAGTTTCAGGAAAAGCTCCTATCCTTTTTTCTATCTCATCCCTTAGCTTTTCAACACCCCATTCGTGAACGAGCAGTTTGAATCTCGCTTTTGCTTTTGAGTGGGTATTTGAAAATTCATTATGGATATCCACAACCGTCTTTACGAACTCAAAAGCCCTCTCAAGGGATACTTTTATTTCCATGGGTTCGGCGAATCTCACTCCAGGAAGAGAAACTCCCATACCTCCCCCTACCAGAGGTATAAATCCATCCCCTACCCAGAACAGGGAAAGATCATTTGCAAAGAGCTTAACGCAATCGTTTCTACATGCGGTGATGGCTATTTTGAACTTGTGGGGGAGAGTTATATACCTCTCGTTTCCAGTAAAGAAATCATTGATTTTTTTAACCAATTGACCGAGATCGGGGCTGATTTTACCCATGAGAGGGCAACAAACAACATTTCTGACATCTCCGTGGCAGGTTTCCCTGAAGGCTTGGCCACACAAGTCTGTGGTAAAACCCATCTTGTAAAGTCTCTCAAAAATTTCAATCGCCGTATCTGGATCTATCCAGTGGAGTTGAATATCTTGACGATCCGTTATCTCAGCATAACCCCTGCCAAACTCATCTGAAAGATCGGCTATTTCCATCAGACTATCACAATTCAAAACTCCACCTGGAATTTTTATTCTTAAGAAGTGAGAAGATCCATTACCTCCGTCTTTTCCTAATGAATACTTTCCTATAAACTTGGAGAGGAAATCTGCCTCGATTTCTAACATACTATTGTCTTTGGCAGATAAATATATAAACTTAACGGTGTTAATTTTTTATGTTATTGGTTGCTTTTCTGGAATATACACTTAAAACTTTTCTCCACTCCATGGATAACCTTCTGCCTGCATAAACTCTAAAAACGATTGGAAATGCTATTGAAAGGTAAAGAAGATGTGTCACGACCCTTCCAACCTCGGCTTTAACAGTATATCCAAACGTCACTGCAAAGAAAGATCCTATGATGTTCTTATGGTGGATTAGGGAGTTCTCATCAACTTTGAGATCAAATGCGGTGGCATGCAGGAAATTCTCAAAGCCCATCTCTTTTGAATATTCAAGTAGTTCATGAACACCGTATCCTACAAGCCCACCTGCGATAAGAATTAGTAGAAGGCTTGAATAGTAGAAAAAATTCTTCAAATCGACTTTCATAATTGAACTTGAGATGAATAGGGAGAATAAAACTGCAAGGATCAATCCTGAAACTGCTGCTGCAGCGGTTGTAAGAATATCTATGGTTGCGAAAGGTATGAGAAAAAGTATCGTTTCAACAACCTCTCTGATTGTGAAGAAGAAAGCTACGGCTAAGATAGCAAGGGATGTTTTCCCTGAGTCAACTTTTCTTTTAATCTCATTTTCTAATGATGAACCTTTTGTTCCCATCCAGTAATCATCGAGGTAAGAACTGCTGCTGCAAGCAATGCTGTTATACCCTCAAAGAGCTCTTTGTTTTCAAATCCTCTGTAAAATTTTACCACTAACAGCGAAATGACTGCTCCAACTGTTATTGCAAGAACAACTCCATAGTAAGCATCTTTTATAAAACTCTCTCTCCTCGTCTTTCTTAGGTATGTTATGAGTATTGAGACCAGAAGAATTGCCTCAAACCCTTCTCGGAAGGCTATTATCAACTGCCCTATCACTTTTTAACACCGTTAATTGGTGAGGAGTATTTTATATAAATGTTTCGGTAATCCTAAAAATTTTACTCAAATCTGGGTATTCTTTTCTCCAGACCTGCTTTAACACCCTCTACGAAATCTTTTGAAAGGGTCGAAAGCATAGCAAGGCACAACTCAAAACTCAGTTGTTCATCCAGGCTATTCGAATGGCTTGCATTCAAAAGCTTTTTCAGATTGCTTAAAGCAGTTCTTGGTCTGTTTAGGTAGAGTTTCACAACCTCTTCGACCCTTTCCTCGAGCATCTCATCATCCACAACCTCGGTGACAAAACCGTAATTCAAAGCCTCCTCTGCTGAAAATCTCCTCCCGGTCGACATGAGTTCGAATGCTCTTTTGAAGTTGACAGAACGAGGTATGAAGAAAGATGTACCTGAATCGGGACTTAGGCCAACAAGAATAAATCCGCACGAAAAAATTGAGCTTTTAGCAGCAATAGCATAGTCTGTAGCTAAAAGAATTCCAAGACCAGCTCCGATTGAGTATCCTTTTACCTCAGCGATAATAGGTTTTGGAAGGCTTCTCATCTTCTTCAGCACTGAAAAGTGGATTTTCAGTCCGTACTCCATAGCGTTTCCTGTTCCTGAAGTGAACTCTAAGAACTGTTTCAGATCTGCTCCGGAACAAAAGCTCTTTCCCTCTCCTCTGAGAAGGATTACCTTGATGCTATCGTCTTTTTCGCATTTATCCAAGGCCTGAGAGAGCTCTTTTATCATTTCCATATTCAAAGCATTGTGGACTTGAGGTCTGTTGAAAGAGATTCTGGCAACCTTTCCTTCCTTTTCAAATTTAAGAAACTCCATGAACAAAGTATGTGGGGTAAAATTTAACTCTTGTTATACCTTTAAACTCTTGCACTAGTTAAAAATAAATACTTCTCTCGCCGCTGTTAATTAAATCTAAAGTAGAAAAAACATAACGAAAGCATAACGAGGGGATGGAATGGGAAAACCACAGGGGCAAACTGGGAGATTTGGGGTTTGGATTAGAGAACTAAGACTTCCCTTTTTAACTGCCTCCATTGTGCCAGTAGTTTTGGGGTCTCTGGTAGCTTTAATAAAAACAGGGAATATAGACTTTTTTTACCTAATTCTCACTCTAATAGGAGTTTGTTTATTGCACACCGGCACCAATGTTGCCAATGACTATTTTGACTATAAAGACGGAACCGATAATGTGAATAAGGAGTTTATTACACCGTTCTCAGGTGGAAGTAGGGTAATTCAGCAGGGGTTGATGTCTCCTAAAGAGGTTCTGATTGAGGCCATGCTCCTTTTTATTCTAGGAGGATTGGTAGGTTTATACCTTGCATTTGCAAGGGGGATTGTTGTACTTTATCTGGGTATAATCGGCATAATTTCTGGATTTTTCTATACTGCTCCACCATTCAAATTTGCTAGTAGGGGAATTGGAGAACTTTTAGTCGGCTTGAACTTCGGTGTGCTTGTTGTTCTCGGAAGCTATTACGTTCAAACCAAATCACTTGCTATAGAACCTGTGCTTGCATCGTTGCCTGTAAGCTTTTTAATCACAGCCATACTCTGGATCAACGAATTTCCAGATTATAGGGCAGATAGAGAGACGGGTAAGCTGACATTGGTCGTCAGACTTGGAAGGAGGAAAGCAGTTGAATTTTACAGAGCTCTGATGTATCTCCCATATGTGGTAATTTTGATTTTTATTCTGCTTGGCTACCTACCTTTATTTTTCTTGATAGGGCTCCTCACTTATCCGAAAACTAAAAAGGCCATCGATATTGCAAAGCGATTTTATGAAGATCCACCAAATCTTGCTCCAGCCAATGGATTGACCATAGTGATACATCTCCAAACCGGAATCCTGTTGAGCATAGCCTATGCTCTGGCGTTTGTAAATAAGGCAATGCTTGGAGAAATAATACCAAATTACATAGCTTATTTTGGTCTTTAACCTTATTTCTGATGGTAACTCAATATTCAATCTTCCTAAAAATTACATTTTTAGAAGTCGTGCGTTAATTGCAACTATAACGGTACTCAGGCTCATAAGAACCGCTCCAGCCGCTGGGGTTAGAAGTATGCCCCAGCTGTAAAGAACTCCTGCAGCAAGTGGAATGGCAAATGCATTATAGCCAGTAGCCCACAGCAGATTCTGTCTCATCTTTGAATAGGTTTTTCTTGAGAGCTCAATTACGTCTGCAACATCCCTCGGATCGTTTCTCACGAGAATAATGTCTGCAGTCTCGACAGCAACATCCGTGCCCGCTCCAATAGCTATTCCAACATCTGCCTGAGCTAACGCTGGTGCATCATTTACCCCATCACCGACCATCGCTGCTACAAAATTTTTCTGTACTTCCTTAATTTTCTCAGCCTTTTCGTGGGGTAAGACCTCTGCAAAATAATTGTCAAGACCAAGTTCTTCAGCCACCCATTTAGCAACGAATCTGTTATCTCCAGTGAGCATCATGCAGCGAATCCCCATTGATTTTAGCCTGTCTATCGCCTCTCTTGACTCTTTTCTAACCACATCTGCAAGGGCAATAACTCCAGTTGGCTTATCACCTTCGAGGAGGAAAACAACCGTCTTCCCCTGCTGTTTTAGCTTCTCGACATTCTCGTTTTTTATCTCTATTCCATTCTCTCTCAAAAATCCAGGACTTACAATCTTATAATTTCTACCATTAATTTTCCCTTCAACACCCTTGCCAGGAATCGCTTTAAATTCTTCAGCATGCAATAGCTTTACTCCTCTGCCCTTGGCACTCTCAACTATCCCCTGAGCAATTGGGTGCTCGGAATTTGCCTCGAGAGATGCTGAGATGCTGAGGATTTCAGCTTCAGCAGTTCCATTCAGTGAAAGGATGTCTGTCACTCCAAATCTTCCTTCTGTTAGGGTTCCTGTTTTATCAAAAACAATAGCTTGCAAATCCTTTGCTCGCTCAAAAGCCTGTCTGTCTCTTATGAGCAGTCCAGATTTAGCGGCTATGGAAGTTGAAACAGCAACGACCAGAGGGATTGCTAGGCCAAGAGCATGAGGACAGGCTATAACCATAACTGTAACCGCCCGCTCTATAGCAAAAACGAAGTCCATTCCGTATGTAAGCCAGACAGAGAGTGTTATGACCCCCACGATGAGTGCAATTATGGTAAGCAGGAATGCAGCTCTATTTGCTAAATCCTGTGTTCTGCTTTTGCTCTCCTGAGCTTGTCTTACAAGTTCAACAACTTGGTTTAGGTAGGTATCCTTGCCTGTCTTCTCAACTTCAACGATAATTGATCCTTCTCCATTGATTGCGCCACCTATAACCTTATCTCCTGGTCTCTTTGAAACTGGTCTCGATTCTCCAGTAAGCATAGCTTCATTGACAAATGTTTCACCCTCTAAAACAATTCCATCAACTGGAATCTTCTCTCCTGGCTTTACAAGAACTTTATCTCCGGTTTTGAGTTCTTCAACCTTCACTTCAAGAGTCTCACCATCTCTGATCAAGTGAGCCTCGGATGGCATAATTTTTACAAGTTCTTCAAGCGCTCTTGAGGCTCCGAGGACAGAACGCATTTCTATCCAGTGTCCTAATAGCATGATGTCGATAAGCGTGGTAAGCTCCCAGAAGAAGAATTTTCCTTCCAAACCAAAGACAACTGCAGCGCTGTAAAAATAGGCAACACTTATAGCTACTGCTATTAAAGTCATCATCCCAGGCTGTTTCTGCTTCACTTCATTGAATAAGCCCTTTAGGAAGGGATAACCGCCGTAAAAATACACTATCGATGAAAGAAGAAAAACGAGGTAGACTGAACCATAGAACACAAGTTGATATCCAATGAAAGTTTGGATAGCGGGAGAGAGGAGAAGTATCGGGAATGTCAGGACGAGAGAAATGTAGAATCTTTTTTTGAAATCTTCAAGCATATGTTTATGGTGGTCGTGTACAGGATGTTTTGAATGGTCTTTCATATCTTCCATCATTCTCTTGTCCGTCTCATGCATTTCATGTTCTCCATGTATTTTATGAGCCTCATCAACTTTGCTAGCTTCATTATGAATCTCTCTATGGGCCTCATGCATTTTATCGCCTTCATGCTTATGCATTTCATCTTTCATAATTTCATCCTCCTTTTGACCACCCATAAGTCCATAGCTCTTCAAAGGACATTCATATTTTGGATGTTCATCCTTCAAGCTCCTGTTTCATTTTTCTGTATTCTTCCTCACTTATTTCTCCTTTAGCGTATCTCTCTTTAAGAATCTCCAATGGAGCTTTCTTCTTTTCAGCTGGAGGGGTCTCTCTTATAACAATGTATAAGAGAAGGAAGATTATTCCAACCATGGGCAAAATAACAAGGATGAACCATAACAATCCGTTCATTCCTCTTTTGTTTGCATCTTGGTAGACGAGATAACCTATTACTAGGAATATTATCCACCAGAATACCATTCCAAATCCAAAGAAAGGAAATCCAAATGGAAATCCAAACCAACTCATCGGGTGCATAAATCCATTCATGTTTTATATTTTATCGTTAATACATAAATTTCTTTTGTTCGCAATTTTTCTTTTGTATTTTTAAGTTATTTAGGTTTTTATAGATTTTAGATTTTTTCCAATTCACGATTGAATTTGTATTAGCTGAAACTTAAGTTCGTTTTCCGCAAATTTTTGGTGGATTAAAGTTTCTTCAAGGTTTGAAAATAGAGTTGTTATGAGGTGGTGATGTAGTCAAACAATACTCTGTTTAACAATCTGTTAAAAATTTGTTTCAAAATTTGTTAAAATTGTTAAGTTATAATCCAACTACCATACACTCAAGTCCAAACCATAAAACCAGTTAAAAATCAGTCTCTCTTTTCTGCAACTATCAACCTGAATACAGATCCTAAAAGATATTCTTGCTCAGTTATCTTGAATCCTGCTTTTTTAATGTTTAAATCGGTTTTTCTGTTTATTTCCGGACCCATTAATCTTGCTACGGGATTCAAAAAGTGGAAAAAAGGTTGAAGAAGTTTGCTTTCGGGAAGCATGTGCTCGAGGTAATAAGCTTTCTCTTCATTTTTCAAAATTCTGTACGCCTCCTTTAATCCCAGAACTGGATTATCTACAGAACAGAAGACGAATGTTGTAAAGATTTTATCGAAGACTCCATCTTTAAATGGAAGGGACTCGGCATCTGCGATTATAAGGTCAATTTTGAGTCCCAGTCTTTCAGCTCTCTTTTTCGCCTTCCTGATCATTTTCTCGCTAATATCAATAGCAACGAATCTCCCTTTTTTATAATATGGAATGTTTTTCCCTGTTCCAATGCCTATTTCAAGGATGAGCTTTCCCTCAAAATTTTCTGAGCCCATCTTCTCAAAAAGATACCTTCTCCAATTTTTAAACATAAACAACTCCATCGGTCTCTCAATTAAGTCGTAAAATCTAGCGACCCTGTTGTATCTCAGTAGATCTTCTCCAGTTTTCGAATCTCTAAATCTTTTCTCTGCTCCTCTCATTTTACTCTCTTTTATTACTCATTTTATTGCTCATTTTTAACCTTTAACTTGTTCTTATGGTTCTAGTAATAAAACCTTATTTCAAAACTTGTTCAAAAAATAACTTTAAAAATAAAATAATTGAAGCTGCACTGAGCATACTATTTACCATCTAAATCATTACCCCATCATTCTTCCCATGAAATAACCCATCTGGTTCATCATTGACTGCATGTAATTGAACATCTCGTTCATCATGCTAAACATCCGCTTTGTTATGTCGAAACCCTGCTGATTGTAACTTGGGTGACCATTGTCGGGAGATCTAGGATTATATGGATACTGATCGGGTTGTGGAGATTGTGGAGATTGTGGAGATTGTTGAGATTGTTGAGATTGTTGAGACTGTGGATGCTGTGGATATCCATACATAGGCATTTTCTTCCAGTTACCTATCCCGTTACCCATACCCCCCATTCCGCCACCATGTCCCATTCCACCCATTCCACCCATTCCGTCACCCATCATGCCGTTTCCATGTCCCATACCATATCCCATCGTTCCTCCCATACCCATGGCAGAGGTGAGGGGAATAAGGATTAGGATTCCCATTATTCCAAGGGCAATTTTCACCATCATTTCTATCACCTCATGTCTATCTCATCCTTAGACCAAAGTAGATTTCCTGTTAAAATGAGATCAAAATACGGGTACGTTACATTCAGTTTCTCTTTTTGAGTTTTTAAACATTTCAAAAAAGCTGATAAGTTAGTATAGTCAGTTTTTAAGTAAAATAGAGCTGAGAACGTGTATAAATAAGGAAATCAAGATGATAAATGTGAGAGTTACTATAACTCCTTGATGCTTTATTGACTTTTTCCTCTTAAGAGTTATCTTCCAGCTTATTTCTGGAGCGATGTAGGCTATAATCGCACCTATAATGCTCCCTATAAAAAACAAGTTAATTAGGTAGGTTCTATTCAGAATGGAGCCATAATCACCGAAGAGATGAATGTAAATCGGGTAAAAATCGCTCATAATAGTTGTTAAAGGAAACACTGTGAGTGAAAATGAAGAGAAGATTACTATTAATCTTTGGAAGGGAATATATTCTTTCAACATATTCGAGAACCATGAACCTGTTGAAAAGGCAAAGGCACCAACGAGAACTCCCATACTCATCTGATTTATGCCAAGCATAGCAGCAGTTCCGGCAACAATTGCTGCTCCTGTTGTGCAGAGGGGGCAGTGAGCCTCAACTCTTTCAATGAAAAAGAGAGAGAAAGGTATCGATACTGCTTTCCTAACTTTTGATTTTTTAATTTTCACTATACTCTGTAGCATGTTAATCTTAATCATCTCTTGTTGTTTATCTTAAATTATCATAAACTCCGAGTAACTTTTTTCATCAACTGAGTATATCACAAAGGGCTCTTTCTTGGCTCCGGGCATTCCAGGTGATCCAAGGGGCATTCCTGGCAGAGATATTCCCTTTATATCCGGCTTCTCTTTGATTAGCTCTGAAATCGCCTCAACAGGGACATGCCCCTCAACAAAGTAATTATCAATCACTGTTGTATGGCAACTCCAAAGCTCCTTTGGAACTCCCAGATCTTTTTTGATTTCAGAGATGTCTTCCATTTCTATAACTTCAATTTCAACACCATAGCCTTGCATGTATCCAATGTGCAGATTGCAGCAATCACAATAAGGGGTTTTGTAAACCTTAGCTTTCAATCTTTCCAGGGCTATCGGGGACTTTTGGAACCTGATTTGCAGGGTTAAGGCAATGGAGGCCAAGAGTAGTATTGTAACCGATAACATTATCAACTTTTTCAGAGACACCACCACTTTTTAACAGTGTTAATGTTTTAACTTTTTGGAAATAAAAAATGAAAAGTTTTGTTCTTTCATCATCATTTTTTCCTAGTAGCTACCAATGACAGCCAATTCCATAACCCATTCCGTAGTTCATCCCATATCCGTAACCCATCATAGGCATCATAGGCATCATAGGCATCATAGGCATCATAGGTATCCCATAACCTCCATAAGTATAACTCAATCTACCCAGTCCCTGATCGGATAACTCAAGGGGTTCTCCGTTGACCTCTATGCTCTGTGGTACCACCCAATTGTATTCTATGCCTTCTCCGCTTATCGCATCTCCGGGCTTTAAGTTATAAAACCAAGGAAGATACACGAATTTTCCGTTATCGAGCTGTACAAACATCGGATAGATTGCAGTAACGTTTCCAATAAATTCTGTTGTCTCAGCAGAAAATGTTTCTGGATATCCATTGTACGTTGGGTTATGCCACCCCATCATCATGTAACCCATTCCATAGGCATTATACCTATCGTATCCCTGCGCAGAAACTGCACCTGCCGCCAGCAGCAGGATAGCAGTTATCAGTATTATCTTTCCTCTTATTTTCATCTTTACCACCTCACTCAATGTTAATCTAAAGGGGCAAAGTAGATTATCTGTTAAAATGAGCTTCAAAAACAATAGAAGACATTTCAAAAATGAGTATAAGAACATAAATCATTTCATTTTTTCTGTTTCAGTAATTTTATGGTTTATTGGGTGAAATAGAGCCTATCGCTAAGGATGATGCGATAGAGTGTGGATTAAATCCAAGGTAACAATGTGAGTACTTTAGATATAATTCCACCGATAAGTATTGCAGAAATAAGATTTAATCCATCAAATCTGGTACCAAAAAAGATAAATGAACCAACAAAATCCTTGGAGATATGGACTACACTCGACAGGTTCTTATTATAATAGGTTTTCTTCTGCTTTTTATATCTTTGTTTTCCATTCAGAATCCTCAGTCTTGTGAGGCTTGGATGTATAGAGTTGATCGCACACCTTATTATTTAATAATATTGGGGATGTTATTGATTTTCTTACCATTTTTAGAGTTCATATTCAGCAAAAAATCAAAAAAGAAGGAGATTGAAACCCCCTCCGCTGCAGTTGAAAAAAATTCTGAAAGTAATATGCTTGATAAAACCAAGGAAACTATCGATGAGAGATTAATCTTGGCTTTAAAACTTCTCAGCGAAGATGAGGCAAAAATCCTCCAAATAATCCATGAAAACGAAGGCATAACTCAAGATTCAATCCATTTCAGAACAGGCTTCTCCCACTCGAAAATATCGATGATAATGAAAAAGTTGGAAGAAAAGGATCTTATCGTGAGAGAAAGGTTTGGTAAAACGTATAAGGTTTATCTGGGTGAATGGTTCGCTGATAAGGTTGAGGGAGACAAATACGATTCAATTTGAGTATTGGTAGGAATAAAAATCTTTTCTATTGCCTGAAAGATTCTTCAGGTTCTAAGAGATTGCTTTATTAAAAAATAGAAAAGTACTCTTTACAGAGTTTAGTTTTAGTGGCAGCAATGATTGCTGTGTCCCTTATGTTCACGCTCGTGTTTATGGCTTTTGTCTTTCTCTTTTTTACTATCACTTTCTTTGGAGTCTTCTTCAAATCTTTTCGATATTGAGGAGAGAAATCTGCACCTCATTTCATCACCTGGACTCACTACCGCTCTTTACCGTTCTTTACTGCTCTTTACCGTTCTTTACCGCTCTTAAACTACCAACCCATCATTGGGCAGTGTCCGTAGCCATAGTATGGATATGGGTTCTGAGGATACTGTGGATACTGCGGCAGAGTTTCATTGTTCAGAGCTTCGTTGGGATTTGGGTAGGTGTTCTGATACCCATATGCCGGATATCCAGGATACTGATATCCACCTCCGTATCCAGCTCCATATCTACCCATCATTGGCATCCCATATCCCATCATTCCATATGGCATCCCATATCCCATTCCACCCATCATTGGCATTCCGTACCCATATAGTGGATTTGCGATTGCAGTGTATACTGCTATAATTCCGGCAATTGCTAGGATTGCTCCCGCAATTCCGACAAATTTCCTGTTCATTTTTCATCACCTCTAAACAACGTTAACTCCAGAAGCAATGGATGTTTCGGGTTAAAAAGTAGCTGAAAAATGAGCAGAGACATTTCAAATTTTTCATAAACGTAAGGAGTCGTTCCAGATTTTAATTGTGAGATCAATTACGCATAAAAATCTAAACAGGAATGTCTATACCAAGCTGTTTTATCAGAAAGTCGTAGAGGATGATGATTATTCCAGCAACGAAGAGAAAGACGATTATCTGGTAAATGTTCTTGTGGCCTTTATATTTTGAGTGATGGGTATCTAAACTCATGTCAAAAAGCTCATCTGCCAGATGAATGGAGAGAAAAGTCCCAGTTGCTGAGAGGGCTATTATACTCCAGAAGGGATAGGGTTGAATGAGAATATGATGAAACACCATCAAAACTAGGGTTTTATAGTATATTTCTGAATAAGAGAAGAAAAAATATACGTTAGAAAAAACAGCAAGGAGCCATACGACTATTTCGGAATAAAGCATTCTAATCTCAAACAAAACTCTAATTGGAAAATCAAGAAGAAAACCAGCATCTGCTATTGGCGTGCACAATACGAAGAAAGACCATGTTAGAAAGGTTATAGCGAAACCATCTCTTATCCCATATTTAGTTGAGATGAGGCCGAAATAGAGGATTAAAATTGCAAACAGAAGTAAAAACCTTGTTAGTCTCGTTCTGTGGTCATGCATGTTAATTTTTTAGTTCTGGAGTATATTTCTCTTTCCTTTAACTTAGCACTCCAGCTCACTTTTTATATTAACATCACCATCCAAACAATCTATAATTTTTTAGTAGCTTTTGTAGCTTTTTCTACTATTCTTTCAACCGAAGCCTATCTCATTGAACAATTTGATAAAGATAAGGTAGATATAGGGATAGACGAAATACCGTTTATGGAAAATAATAGGTTGATACTTGTGATAGTAGGTTTGATTATGATAGTTTTTGCCTTTACTACTTCCCAGACTCAGGCACATCATATGATGATGTACGGTAGAGTCGATTATACGCCTTATTTTTTCGCCATACTGGGATTGGTTTTTGTCCTTTTACCGTTTTTAGAATCAACTTTTAGAGAGAAAGAAAGTTCAGAAATGAATGGAAACGGAGAGTTTAAGAATAGTGACAAGGTTGATGAAGTAATAGCGGATGCTCAGAGTACTAAAAATGGAGCTGTAGAAGCTATAAAAGTGCGAGGTAATGATAGCGATCCAATTGGTGAAAAGATTAAACTGACAACAAAGCTCTTGAATGAAGATGAAGCCTCTATTTTTAGAATGATCTACGAAAACGAAGGCATAACTCAAGATTCAATCCATTTCAGAACGGGCTTCTCCCACTCGAAAATATCGATGATAATGAAAAAGTTGGAAGAAAAGGATCTTATCGTGAGAGAAAGGTTTGGTAAAACGTATAAGGTTTATCTGAGTGAATGGCTCACTCAAAAAGTTGAAAAAGAGTACACTTAATGCTTGATTGCACTTAGATGTAAAAACTTTTTAATTTATTTTAAATTGACGTTATTCTATGGGAAATTTTTTATATAAGCCATGAAAAGATGATGTTATGGAGAAAATTGGGTATATAATTGTGGGCATTATCGTCGGTATTATCGTTGGATCGACCTTCCTGGCATATGGAGGATTTGGAGGCTACTACATGCCAATGGGTTATCAAAGCCCAACAAGTCCTATGGGTTCAGGATATGGGGACGGAAGATATTATCCTCCTGGTTGCTGTCAGGGTCCTGTTAGTTTTGAATCAAATGGAGAAAAAATTTATTTTACAGGAATAAACGAGGAGGGTGAAAGGATTCCCTTTACAGGAGGGCCACAATGGCTGATAATGCATGGAGGAAGTTGTGTTAATTGCCATGGAAGAGATGGCAGTGGTGGTTTTGTGCCCATGATGTGTAATGAGAGAGCCCCAAATATAAGGTACACTGAGTTGGTTGGGGAGGGAATGAGCGAGGAAGAGATAAAGACTGCCATCGCAAAGGGTATTCATGAAGAAAAAGAACTTGATTGGTGTATGCCTAGGTGGCAGATGAGTGAAAAAGATTTGAATGATTTAGTAGAATATCTAAAAAAGCTCGATTAATGTGTCGCATAGAGAAATAGAATTCTTGTTGTTGCCTTGCCGCGTATATTTTTAATTGTGGGATGCAGATGTCCTATTCCTCTAAAATGTGATGTTATTGCTCAATAGTTCTGTCAGTGATATTAAAATCAAAATAAAAGACTCTCCATGGCAGCCTATTCCGAATCGGTAAGCCTAAAGAGCCTCGCCAACTGAATACGAGTCCAGACAAAGAAAGAACTTAACCATGCAATGAGATTTTACGATTCAATAGAAAACCCCCTTTGGGGGGTGGAAATCTTCACTGGATGTCTTTGAGGCAGTATACAATTATGAGGTTAACGTTACCGGTATGATTAACGATTTGGTTGACCTTGCGTGAATGAGAAGATCACGCTACTTACAACATGCTCCAATGGTTCGTGAACGAACAGGTTGAGGAAGAGGCTTTGGCAGATGATATAATACAAAAACTGAAGATGGTAGGGGGTGAAAGTGGAGCCTCTTTATGATCGACAGAGTAGAGGAAACAAATAGCAAAGGAGAGGGTGAGAGATAATAGAAGTAGGTAGTAGTTATTAGAATTCTAAATTTTGGTTAATTTTAAGTGAGGAAGTGTCGTGTTTAAAATAAGGAAGTAAAAGAAAAAGAAAATAATTGAAAAAGGAGGTTGAAGGTATGGAAACTTTAAACAATTTGGTGAAGGCGTTTATTGGGGAGAGTATGGCAAGAAATAGGTACACATTCTATGCGAAGATTGCAAAAAAAGAGGGATACGTTTTTGTTTCTAAGGTTTTCCTTGAAACGGCTGAAAATGAGAAGGAACATGCAGAGAACCTTTTCGAATTCATCCAAAAATTCGGACAAAAATCAGTGGAGGTTGAGACAGAGGCGCCTTTGATTCTTGGTAGCACGACTGATAATCTTAAATCGGCGATAGAAGGTGAACATTACGAAAATACCGAGATGTATCCGAGTTTTGCAGACGTTGCCGAAAAGGAAGGGTATTCAGAGATCGCCACGAAACTCAGAGCAATCTCAAAGGCCGAAGAACACCACGAGAGCAGATACAGAGCGATCTTGGAGGCAATAGAGAAGGGAACTATGTTCAAGAGAGATGAGGAAGTTGAATGGATTTGTTTAGAGTGCGGTTACGTTCACTACGGAACCGAACCTCCAGAGGAGTGCCCCTCCTGCGGTCATGCAAGGGCATATTACGTTGCAAGGGATATGCTATCTCTGTAAGTTAAAAGAGCCAAATTCTGGGAATTCTGTGAGAATTTTGTGAGAATTTGGTGAGAATTTGGTGAGATGATCTTCCATGAATCCTGAAGCGTTGTATAAGATCAGCTACGGCCTTTATATCGTTTCGTCTATGAAAGATGGAAAGTTCAACGGTCAGATAGCCAATACCGTCTTTCAGGTTTCTTCAAGTCCAAATTTGATAGCGGTTTGTCTGAACAAAGAAAACTTTACGAATGAATGTGTAAAGGATAGCAATGCATTCTCGGTCTCGGTTCTTGCAAGGGACACTCCAATGCAGTTCATAGGGAGATTTGGGTTCAGAAGCGGGAGAGAGTTCGATAAATTCGAAGGCATAAGTTATAAGATCGGGAAAACAGGAATGCCAATCGTACTGGACAATTCCGTTGCTTATCTAGAGGCGGGAGTCGTAAAAAGCATGGATGTTGGAACCCACACACTTTTCGTCGGAGAGGTAGTTGATGCTGAAATTCTTGAAGAAAAAGAAGTTATGACTTACGATTACTATCATCAGATCAAAAAGGGAAAGACTCCCAAAACAGCAACCGTCTATATCCCGGACATCTGAGTTGGCTGTTAGCCAATATTTTAACTTAATTTTGTAAATTTATTAATTTTTGTATTAAGCTTACTTTAACTGCTTCAACGCTCATCTCAATACCATAAAAGCCATCAGCGCGTCAACATCATCAACGCCCACATCTCACCCTGAGCATCCAACCATCAATACCTTTCAATTGTGCCCCATGTATTTCAAGCACTTCAAGTACCTCATGCCCTTCTGAGGTGAGACTTTTTGCAACATCTCTAGCTGTTACTTCATCGGAAAAAATAACCTTCAACTCCTCACCTTTTTTCATTTCTTCAAGTTTCAGCTTCGTTTTTATAAAGGTGAAAGGACAGTTCTCATCTCTCAAATCAAGAACTTCAATTCGGTCATTCGAGTCATTCAATTCTGCATGTCTCAACATACGACTCCTCCTGAAGATCTTTCACTTTCCCACTGCAAACGGGGCAGTTCCTGTCTTTACGAATGTCTATCAAATCAAATTCCATGGTTAAAAGATCAGCATAGAGCATTTTGTTCTCAAGAATCTCTAAACCAAGGATCAGTTTTATTGCCTCGGTAGCCTGCATAACTCCGAATATTCCTGTTGCCACCCCCGCTATACCAGCTTCTTGGCATGAGGGGACTGAACCGGGCGGTGGAGCTTCTGGGAAAACACATCTATAGCATGCAGAATCTGGGACTATTGTCATTATCTCTCCTATGAATCTAAGCACAGCAGAGTGGACAAGGGGGATTTTTTCCATTACGCAGGCATCGTTGAGGAGAAATCTAGATGGAAAGTTATCGGTACAGTCAACTACGACGTCGTATTCTCTTATGATATCTCTTACGTTGTTTACATTTACATTTTCAGGATAAACTTCAACCTCAACATCTGGATTGAGGGTTTTTACAAACTTGGCTGCCGATTCCGCTTTGTTCATCCCGAGATTTCCGGCATGGATTGTTTGTCTTTGAAGATTGGTTATGTCCACGCTGTCTCCATCGACTATGCCTATCTTTCCCACGCCAGCTCCAGCAAGATACTGAATAGCGGCGCTTCCTAGTCCTCCAGCACCAACTACAATTGCCTTCGATTTTAAAAGCTTAACCTGCCCTTTACCTCCGATTTCGGGCATAATTAGTTGTCTGGCATATCTCTTTATTTGTTCTTGGGTTAATATAATATCAGACATCTTACCCTCCGGCAATGGCTGGTATGAACTTTACCGTATCGTTTGCTTTTACCTCAGTCTCGAAACCGTTAAGATTTCTTATATCTTCGTTGTTTACATAGATATTAATGAATTTGTTAAATCCCTCTTTATTATAGAGTACCTTTTTCAATCCTTTGTACTTCTCGCACAGAAAGTTGATAAGCGCCTCAACATCTCCGCTGAACTCCACCTCCTCCTCTTTTTTCCTTGTAACGGCGGCGAGAATTATAGGGTAGACTATCTTCACCACGCTATCACCTCCTCATATTTCGAAACTTTTCTAACAGAAAATTCATTTAGAAAGACATCTGCTGTTTTAAGCCCGTTGCCTGTCAGATACGCGACTATAACCTCACTCCTATCAATTCTGCCAGCTTCAACCAATCTTTTGAGAGCTGCAATAACCGTTCCTCCTGCAAGCTCTGTGAAAATACCTTCAGTCTTTGCAAGGAGAAGCACAGAGTCGACGACTTCCCTGTCTGATGGATCTTCAGCGTATCCTCTGGTCTCCTCTATTATATCTTTTGCAGTAAAACCGTTGGCGGGATTCCCTATAGCAAGGCTGTGGACGATGGTTTGAGACTCCTTTAATGGTTTGATTTCGGCTTTCTCCCTAACAGCTCTTACGATCGGAAAACCCTCTGGCTGTGCACCGTTAAAAATCGGAATTGTATCGGTTAATCCAACCTTTATAAAGTCCTGAAAGCCCTTGTAAACAGAAGTCAACAAAGCCCCTGATGCCATTGGTAGTATAACCTGATCTGGCGACCTCCAATCCAGTCTTTCGACAGCTTCATAGGCAAGGGTTTTACTCCCCTCTACATAATACGGGCGGAGATTAATATTAACAAAACCCCAATCCGGGTTGTTTTCAGCCATTTCCATCGCGATTCTGTTCGCATCATCATAACTTCCTTCGACCTCAATTATATTCGCTCCATGAACGGCAGCCTGAACAATCTTTGTTTTTTCTATCCCAGCCGGGACGAATATGTATGTGGGTAGCTTTACCTTAGCAGCGTGGGCTGCGAGGCTTCCTGCGAGATTTCCTGTTGAGGCGCATCCCAAAGCTCTCATCTTGAACTCTAAAGCTTTTGTTACAGCCACGCTTACCACTCTGTCCTTAAAGGAATAGGTCGGATTGGTTGAGTCATCAAGAAGGTAAAGATTCTTCAATCCCAGAATCTCTCCAAGGTTTTTAGCGTGAATGAACCTTGTGAAACCAGCTCCCAAATCAACCGGTTCTCTGTTTACTGGAAGGAAATCTTTGTATCTCCACATACTTTCCACTCCTCTCTCTATTTTCTCTCTACTAACTCTCTCTTTAATCTGTTCCCAGTCGTAGACAACTTCTAGCGGTCCAAAGCATCTCGGGCAGATATAGCTTGGCAAATCCTCTATTTCTTTTTTGCATATCATACATCGCAACATTAACACCGTTAATCGGCAATCAGTATTAATAATTTTCGTCTAAAAAATGAGAATAGGTAATTAACTTTGGATTTTCTCGAAACTACTGGCTGGGATTTACGAGAGTGTAGAGCTTAGAGTTGAGAATAATTGATACTTGATAACAGAAAGAAACCTGATAGAGAACCTGATAAGAACTTGATAAGAATAAGAGGTGGAAAGGGCGAAAAGGATCGCTACAATACTTTTCGAGATTGTACTGAATACGCTGAAGAAATGCATGGAGAATTATAGGTTAGAGAAACGGTTGTTCGGGGCAGAAGAGGAACAGACATTAACAACGAGAACTGTGCAGAAGATCTTTGAGTATGTATAAAAGCTGGAATAAAGAAAGATTTACTTTTCACTCCTTAAGGCAAGCTTTGCAACTCATTTACTTAAAAGCGGAGTCGATTTGTGATACATTAGAGTTTAGGGAAATAAAGGCTCAAAAACGGTGAGATCTATACTCCTGTTGCAGTTAAAAATTTAAGAAAGATAAGAAGCATGTTGGATTTGATGGGAAGCAGTAAGAAAAATTAGTAAGTCGTACATCCTGTTAAAAGAAGAGTATATACAATAGAGATCATACTAACAGAGAATATGAAAACCATGAATAAACTAATTATTGTGGTTGTAATCCTTATCTTGGGCATTGGCGGGTATTTTCTTTTAAAACCAGAAAGGCTAGTTCAAGAAACAAACACTTTTGAAGAACGCGCCAAAGCTGGCTACCCAGTTTTAATGACAAATCAAAATTCTCCCTTTGCCACTAATGATTTCGGCATCCCTTCTAAGGTGGCAAAAGTGGTTGGAATAACTACTGCCGAACAAATGACGAGGGAAATAGAATCTCAAAAAATTCCCTACTTCAAGGAACTTGGAATAAAGTGGGCGAGGCTCCATCCTAATATCTTTGGCACCTTTGGTTGGAGCGGTGTTGACCCTGATCACGATGGCAGAAATTTGGATTTCACCAAGCAAGATGCCCTCGTTAAACTTGCTCAGGAAAACAACATCTCACTGATAGCTGCTATAAGTCCCTTACCCACGGATACCGAATGGTTAACTGCCGAAACTTATATTCCTGAGAGTAAGGAGGCGTATTTTTCATACATAGAACAGTTGGTAGAGAGATATGATGGCGACGGTAAAGACGACATGCCCGGATTAAAATATCCGATTAAATACTGGCAGTTGGAAAATGAACCTGATTTGCATAACAAGGTAAGAGCTTCTCGCGGCAATGCAAATTTCTCTAGCCCAGATGAATACTTCGAAGTCTTGAAACTAACTTATCAGGCGGTAAAGAAGGCGGATAAAGAAGCGAAAGTGATAATTAATCTTGTGGGCATAGGACAGGGCATTGGTAACACCTCGATTAATTACCTGCAGAGGTTAAATGAGTTAGGTGTTGAAAGCTATTATGATATTTTTTCATACCATGTCTATCCCCAAAGCTATGATACTTTTGTTTTAAGAGACAATCTGCTGAAATTCAAACAACTTATAGGGAGCAAACCTATCTGGATTACTGAGAGCGGTATAAACGGTAAGCTTGGTGAAACTGAGGAAAAACAGGCAGCGTGGATCATCAAACATTATGTTTTTCATATAGCTAATGGTGTAAAGAAAATCGTCTGGTTAACCTTAACCGACATGAGCCCGAATGTTCCTGAAGGAACAGTTGCTAAGTATTCAGGATTGCTTACTTTCCGATTAGCTCCCAAATTGTCCTACTATACTTATAAAAAGATGGTTGAGGTTTTAGAGGGTTCTGATTGGGATAATATCCAGATCATTCAAGAAAAAGATGGCATCTACATCTACAAGTTTGTAAAAAAGGATACTGGGAAATCCGTCTGGGTTGTCTGGAATGATAACCAAGGAACAAGAAAGGTAAGGATAACTTTAGATAGAGATACAAAAAATGTCAAAATCGTGGAAGCTGTGCCAAAATACAAGACAGGAAAGGATGTAACAGATTATGACACCGCCTTTAGAGAAATAAAGGCTAATGTCTTGGAAAGCTATCCATCCCAACTCGAATTTGAAATAGGGAATATCCCAGTTTTTGTGGAGGAGAAGTGATAGAACTATTGAATTGTGGTCAGATCTAACTTTGTACGAAGGAGAAATGAGTGCGATATACAGGAAAATTAAGATATGACTACAAGAACTGTGCAAAAGATCTTTAGAAAAGCTTTTAAGTGAAAATAAGCAATTTCGTAGATACTGATAGACTGATAGAAAAAGAGAATATGGTAGATGGGGGGAAGAAAGGAAGACAATTATGTGTTATGGATAATGAAAGATTTTTCCTTTAAGATATAGGTAATTTTGAATGCATTGCCGTCAGCGACGGCACACGCATACTCACCACCTACTTTTCCACCCCCTGCTACCTTTCTTTTCGCCAACGCATCAAAAGAACGTCTTGATCAGGTGCTTCGAGGACACAATTTACAGCCAGAACAGTGGGTCGAGTGGATAAATCTGTATATTTGTTTGGCGGTCAATACGGGTGAGCATCGGGTGCTTGTGGATACGGGTGCGGATGCTTTAGGTCCAAATACAGGAAGACTCCTTCAGAACATGCAGGCTGAAGGGATTGCACCTGGAGACATTGATACAGTTATCCTTACACATGGACATCCAGATCATATCGGCGGGGACACAGACGCCGAGGGCAACCAGCTTTTCCCAACGCCCACTACATTATGTGGAGAGACGAATGGAATTTTTGGACCTCAGAACGGGCAGAAATGGAACTTGACGAACACGTGTTAGCGAAGTCCTTCTGAAATTCGCACATAAGAACCTCTTACCGATTCAAGACAAGCTATAAGATTTGGAAAAATTACCAACCATTTGGCAACACCCCCTAACCACAACCCTTAAGCTCAATAGAAACTCACTTTTGAAAGTATTAAATACTCTCAGCTGTACCATGTCTCGTGAAGGGATTGGTAATCGCTGGTCACGGAAGCAAGTCTTCGGACTTCAAAAATGTGCTTACACTACATAAAAAAAGAATTGAAAAGCTCGGAGTTTTTGAGGAAGTTGAAATCGCCTTTGTTGAAGTGGGAAGTCCAACCCTTGCCGAGGTCATTGATTCTATGAAAAGTGAGACTATTTTCATCGTTCCTTTGTTCATATCTCCAGGCTATCATGTGTCTGAAAACATTCCTGAGCTTATAGAAACGGCTGAGACTTCAAAGCGGAAAAAGATAGTGATTTGCGATGCCGTCGGAAATGACGTTTTCGTAACTTTTGCGATAATTAACAAGATTTTTCATCTTGTAAGGTAGTAAGATAAAATAAAGGATAAAATAAGAACGGATTGGGAAGATTCTTAACCTTGGAAGATTGTTAACCTTAATTGATAATTTTATCCTTTTATCTTGTCTATAATCTTGCCTTCTTTCGTTATGACCCATTTATCTCCTCTTTGTTCAATACAAAAACCCCATTCGAGTATTTTGAGGTGATACTGAAGCTGATTCTCTCTCAATCCAAGTTCTGACAGTATTTCCTTCTCGGTTCTCCCATCATCGATGAGTCTGAGAATCTTCCTCCGGATGGAATTTGTTATAGCGTAATTGTACCTTTTATGGTATTCTTCACTTTCTCCAAGTGTTTTGGCATTTACCCATTTCTCAATTCCCATAATTTTCAAGCGACATTCCAAGTCCTTTTTACCTTTCCCCTAAATTTTTTGCCCTTATTTGGCAAATTCAGAAATCGTTTAATTTAGAAAAAGGTAGTTTTCTTCCATGGAGATCGAAACGATCGAACTGGTTTTTGATGCTGGAATGGAGGAGATCGACATTTTTGACATCACCCCTAGGATAAGAGAGGTGATAAGAGGGTGGAAAGATGGGTTCGTTAACGTTTTTGTTCAGGGGTCTACGGGCGGAGTTACCGTAATGGAATATGAGAGCGGTCTTATAAAGGACATAAAAAACATATTCAAAGAGCTAATTCCTAGGGAGGGGGATTATGCTCACAATCTTACTTGGGGAGACGCCAATGGCCACTCCCATCTTAGGGCTTCTTTACTAAAACCTTCTCTGACGATTCCATTCAAAGACGGTAGGGATTACCTGGGGACTTGGCAGCAAGTAGTTGTGTTGGATTTTGATAATAAGAGGAGGAAAAGGAAAGTGATATTACAAATTATTGGTAAAAAATTATGAATAATTAAAAATTTAAATATTTTGAAAACAAAACAAGGTATGCTTACGAAAGCCCCAAAGAGATGACGAATGAGATATGCTGGAACTGTTCTTCAGACACCTTATCATAGCTACGACCGCCTTTTTTAAACCCTATTTCTACATATGTTCCTCACAGAGTATTTGCTGGGCGATCTAGCTCCAGTGTCACCGTTCTCACTTGTTTTTGTAACTGCCATAGTTTATTTCCTGGCTAAGAACGTTCATGGTCATGCAGTGGACATTCTTGAATTGAGAAGAAGTGTTAAGCGGATTGGAGATGTAAAAGGAGTAAGTAAGGTATCTTTTCACTGCCAGTCCTAAGATGCGAAATCAGTGAATCATAAAATATTTTTAATTAAACTTACAGTCTAATTCCTATGGAACTCAAAGTTGTTGAAATCGAGAATCCAGAGCTGAAGTACCAGATAATCATTGGACAGGGGAATTTTGCCATTTTCACAACAGATGATCTTTTTTCAGCTCTGATAAAGGCTGTACCCGGAATAAAATGTGCTGTTGCAATGAATGAAGCAGCCCCAAAGCTTACGAGAGTTACGGGAAATGATGAAGAACTGAAAGAAATCGCAGCAAGGAATGCGTTAAAAATCGGAGCAAGCCATGTTTTCGTTGTGGTATCATCAAACGCATTTCCTATAAACGTTTTGAACACAATCAAATTGCATCCAGCGGTATGCAATGTATTTGTTGGTTCTGCAAATCCAATTGAGGTTATAGTGGCTGAAACGGAGCTTGGAAGGGCGGTACTTGGGGTGGTAGATGGCACAGCGGTTAACAGAATTGAGACTGAGGAAGAAAAGAAAGAGAGAAGGAACCTCTATCAAAAACTGGGCTACAAACTCGATTAACTTTATCTACTTGTTCATTTATCTCCATTAACCCTCTTTTTACTTTTTTGTTCGAACATCAAATGTATCGGGTAGTACATCGGGTAGTATATCAGGTAGCCGAAGGATGGATGTCCATCAGATACTCTAGAGAAATTCTCTCGGATCTGTTATCTCTCCCTTTATCGCTGAGGCTGCTGCTGTTGCCGGAGAGCTAAGGTAAATGAAAGCCTCAGGATTCCCCATCCTTCCTTTGAAGTTCCTGTTCTGGGTTGATAGACATACTTCTCCATCGGCAAGCACACCCTGATGGATTCCGACGCATGGTCCGCAGCCGGGAGATAGCACTAGCCCACCGGCCTCCACGAACACCGAAAGCAAACCCTCTTCCATCGCCTTCATATAAATCCTTCTGCTTGCAGGCCCAACGATAAGCCTCACACCTTTTTTCACTTTTTCTCCTTTCAAAATCTTTGCTGCAATCCTCAAATCGGAAAGCCTCCCATTCGTGCAGGTTCCAATGAAAACCTGATCGATTGTAACTCCCTCTCCCTCAGAGACTGCAGAAACGTTGTCGACGTTATGTGGCTTAGCGACCATCGGCTCAATATCGTCGAGTTCATAGTAAAACTCCTTCTCGTATTCTGCATTTTCATCAGCCTTTATTTCTGTAAAATCATCTCTCCTTCCGAGTTCAGCAAGAAATTCAATTGTGAGCCTGTCAGAGGGAAATATTCCTGCTTTAGCTCCACATTCGACCGCCATATTTGCGATTGTCAATCTTCCCTCCACATCTATTTTCTCGAGATCTCCATTAAACTCCAGAGCTTTATACGTAGCTCCATCAACACCGAGATCACCAATAATCTTTAAAATAAGATCCTTTGGAAAAACCCCCTTACTAAATTCTCCGCTGACATTGAATCTGAAACTCTCTGGAACTCTGAACCAGTTTTTGCCGAGCAATACAGCAACAGCCACATCTGTAGATCCCATTCCTGTTGAAAAAGCTCCTATGCCGCCATAGGTGCATGTATGGCTGTCAGCTCCAACAGCTAAGTCTCCTGGCTTTACAAACCTCTCGACCATAATCTGGTGGATTATCCCCTCCCCTGGTGGATTAAAATCAGCTTTAATCTCTTCAGCAAACTCCTTTATAAATTTCTGGTCGTTGCTCAACTCTTTTCTTGGAGATGGAGCTGCATGATCTACAAAAAAATGAGTTCTATCAGTTGCCTGTATCTTTTTGATACTATTCAGCATCTCATTTATCTGCCTGATGGCTAAGGGGGCAGTTCCATCTTGCAAGGCGATCTGGTCTATTTTAGCTATAACCAAATCTCCAGCCCAGGCATCCTTCCCGCTTTTTGAGGAGAAGATCTGTTCGGTTATGGTTTTGCCATCTTTACCATCTTCCACGATCTCACCTGTTTGCATTCTCCAATGAGGCAAATCTTCTTTGGGCGAGGTAGCTGAAACGGCCTAAAATAATTTACTGAATACTGATTTTTTAATCCCCCTGTGTCTTTTGTTTTCTTTTCAAATCAAAGTCAAATTATAAACCTCAAATTTTAACTAGCAATAAAAAAGAATAAAAGAATAAAAGGATAAAAGGAAAAAGGGATAGAAATAGAAGACTACATGTTACAGGTTCAACTTAATCTGGTGAAGGAGCTCTGCAGGGGTTTTAATGGGATATTTGAGATTTCTGATTATCTCATCGATCCTTCTTCCCTTGATAACTAACCCTTCGAGCCTCTTTTCAAGATCTTCCAGCTCCACCGGAAAATCCAAGCCTTTTATCCTTGCAAGAACATGAACCGCCCAGTCTATGTCCAAGGCTTCGATTTCCTGGTTCTTCATGACGATCTCTTCCTCATCCAGAGATCCGCTCTCCTTAAGCTCCCTGTAAGCCAGCTTAGCCAACCCACCGGCAATATGCTCCCTTGGTCTTTCTAATCCCTCTTCGAGGTATTTCTTGACCTCTTCTTCATCCGCATTTGCGATGTTTTTGGCCGTTTGCTCGGTAATGCCTAGCTCTTCTGCAATCTCTCTGTACGTTTTAAAAGCCTCGTTCCTCAAAACGAGAACATATGCTGCTTCAGCAAGACTTGGAAGCCATGTGAGATTTCGAAATTCAACCAGCTTCCTCAATCCACCGATCATCTCTATGCTTTTTAAGAAAACCTTTTCTGCCATCTTATCGATGTTTCCCCCCTTCGGCTTCGCTATAACTTCCATACGATCACCTCCCTTTACCTATGTATTCCTTTAGCGGAGAAATTATCTTGATCGTTCCAAGCTCTGTGATCTCAAACACCCAAGTATCAGAGTCATGGGCTGTAAGCCTGCAGCCGTCGATTCTTATTGTTCTAAGAACGCTACCTAACGGCAGATTATACAAATTCACATCCCATTTGCTCTCGATCAGTTTTTTATCGAGTACGATTGTGCCATCAACGATATGGGCGACAGCCAGTCCACCAGCAGCTTCTGCACTTTCACTTGCCTGAGTGGATCTTTTTTGGGAGACGAACAGACCTGTTTGCCTGAACTTCTTAAGGAAGTTGAAGAACTGCCTAACTATTTGCCTTGCCATTACCTCTTTGTGCTCATAAAGACCTGTGATGCTGTCTATGATCGTTATGGATGTTTTTCTCTCTTTTATCGCATAGGCCATCGTGTCCATTAGCGCTTTGGGGTTCTCTCTAAGTTCTTCATCCTGTGAGGCATCGATAACCACGATATTCCTCTCAACCTTGCTGAAATCCGCATTCAAAGCTTCGCTTTTCTGTTTGAGGGCTGAATAAAGGAAGGAAGCTGGACTTTCTACCGTGATGAAAAGCACTTTATAACCTTTATCCGCCTGATGAACGGCAAACTGCTCAGCTAATACACTTTTTCCTGAGTCTGGAACGCCTGTTAGATTCATAACAGAGAGATGAGGTATCCCACCTAAAGGTTTTTTAGCATATCTACCATCTGAATCCTTTTCTATTTTAAAGAACATAGAATCGAGTTTTGTACCGGTAGGAATTCCAAATAAGTCTGGGGCTTCAGTTTTAAGATCACTAAGCTCAAAGTAACGTTTGCCCATATATGAATTTTATTTTGCAAGTCATAAATATCTTTCTGAGAATATATAACCATTCGAAAAGCCTAACTTAAATTTTAAAAGTTTTAAAAGGAAAGGGGGGTGGTGGGATGGGGCAAAAAGAGTTTTGTTCCATCCTCCACCAGGGGGCAATCTAATTTGAGTTATCAGAGTATATAAGCTTACTTCGGTTTATACAATGAGTATCACAACCCTTTTCGCTGTTTTAGATAGCCAGAAATGATGCTTGTTAGTTGACTACCTCACCATAAAAACATCGCCATCATCTGCGATACTAATTTCAATCTCACCAGAGAGAAAGCTAAGGATATCATCTCTTATCTCAAGGGCTTGGGGGTAGAGGTGTGTAAGAACGATTTTTTTGGCCTTTATGAACTCGAGCATTTCTTTGAGGCTTTCTGGAGTCGTATGGTCCTGTGTTTCATATCCAAATGGTAGAGAGAGCTCGTGTATCAGCAGATCGCATTCAATCTCGATTAGTTCTCTGAAAGGTCTAGTGTCACCGCTTATAAGCACTTTTTCATCGAGAAGATAACCGTTACTTTTTATAGAGTGGAATGTGGGAATAGATCTCACCCTGAAACCAGCAACCTCAAATTCTCTTAAATTTTCGTAAACGTCAAATCTCAGTTTTTTCCTGAGGTATGGATATGCTTCCAGCAATGATTCAAGATGGTATTTTGTTCCACTTGGCCCAAAGATCTTTAATTCCTCAGCTAAACCATTCAGCCATCGGGCTTTTAAAATTCCAAGCAAGTCTCCATTATGATCGAGGTGGTTATGAGTGAGCAGAATCGCCTCGATTTTATCAGGATCTATGTTCAGCTGGTTTAATCGCAGTAAAGTGCCCATCCCAACGTCCACCAGAATCTTTCTTCCTTCTTTTTCTACCATTAAGCAGCTTTGGGATCTCCCTTCTGCTGGCACAGCAGTTCCCGTTCCTACTGCCAAAACCCTCATACTCTCACCCTTTCAATTTGAGAAAATTGACAAGGAATTCTTGGAATCCTGGAATTTTAAGATTGATTACATTCTCATCCTCTACTAATTCATAGTTAGAAATAACTTTGGAGATATTTTTCCCGAGTGACCTAGGATAACGCTCTATATAATCTTTTATCGCCTCCACAGGTGTTGTGAATCTTCTCCAGTCGAAAGCATAGTACCTTCCATTCTCTAAAAATGGTCTATATGGTCTGTTCCTCTCTTTAAACTTCTTTACATGCACCCATTCTTCAAATGGTGGGCCAACCACTTTTTTTATTTTTGAAATTTCTCTCACCTGTGTTTCAAAAATAAGCATACACTTATCTTGCGAAACAAAATATCCGGCGTTGAGTGGCATGAAATCGTTTGTTTTTAGAAACTCGAATAGCTTATTCTTCGCCCTCTCCAACTGAGTATATAAGTTGTCTTCAACTATATTTGGCCTCTCGAATACAATGGCCAGAATGTTGCTAGCCCTTTTTTTCAGTTCATTTTTTAAATCAACGCCGACTTTTGCCTCCTTTTTTAAAAAGAAATTCTTTTCAGGTTTGAGATAAAAATCTCTACATTTTTCAACGAACTTTGCCATGCTGTCAAGGCTGAGATTGGCTGCTACGTTTCTCTTTTTATCTACCGGATCGACGACAAAAAGGGCCTCGATTTCATCATCAAAGTATTCTCTTCCCTTTGCCACATCGATAACAAGACCTCTTTTCCAGTTGCATGCTTTTTTAACCAAATTTTTGAAATTCCCGTAATGCAGGATGAGTAGTTCACATAAATATCCCGAGAAACCTCTGACCTTATACTCAGCCCCATAGATGTCGGAGGCTTTGAGAAATGCTTTAAGTAATCTTACTTCATCCTCTTTGCCTTTAATTCTTTCACTGACCCAGTCGTGATGGAAAGGCGTCCTATCGACTGCAGACTTGATTTTCTCCGCACTTTTCAGCTCATAACATGGGACAACATCAACTTCAACACCCATGACCTTTCCATGGACGTATGGATGGGATGCAAACCTTTCCTCTTGCTCGTCCAGGATTCTCCTTCCAATTTCAAGGCCAATTTTTTCGAGATCATCCTCGCTAGTCTCTTCCGGGAAAAGAATAAAGAGATCGATCTCTAAATTTCCCTTTATCCAGGTATTCCTAGGGAATGAGCCTAAAAACCTGTATTTGAGATAGGGATATTCTTTACGAACCTCTTTTAACCTCTTTTCAAGTTCTTGTTTTGCTTTTATACCTCGAGACGTCTCTTCTTCAGTGGGTAAGATCTCCTTTTTAATCTCTTTGATAATACTTTCAAACTCTCTATCGAAATCAGGATTTTGAAGCTTAACCATGCCCCCACCTTTTGTACTACTTCAGCTTAAAAATTTTAACATCCTCATAAATTGGGCCGGATGGTGTTAAAGTACTTTTTTTGAGGGAGAAATGATCTACATCCATCTCTCCAAACTCTCTGTTCTGAAATTCTGCAAGTTGTTTGAGAATTCGATTTTTTATATTGCTGTCTATTCTTTTAACCCTCGCAATAGTTGCGTGGGGAACAAATTTCCTCTCTTTTTTAAATTTAAGTTCTACCATCTTGTCTTCAACTAAATTCGCCAAAGTCTCAAGTTGCTTGGCACCACTTTCTACTCCCACCCATATCACTCTAAGCTTCGAGCCTCCAGGAAAATAACCGACACCTTTAAAATTGATCTTGAATCTCTCAAACTCGATTTCATCCAATGCCGAGACTATTCGATCCTTTTTGGAATCGTGAACTTCTCCCAAGAATTTAAGGGTAAGATGAAGGTTCTCTTTTTCTACGGTCTTTATTCCCTTGACTGCAAATATTTTGGAGAGTTCTGAGACATTCTCTCTTATCTCTTCACTTAAATCAACTGCAACAAAGAGTCTCATCACCACACCAAGGGTAAAGAATATTAAGCTGTTGAAATACTTTACTTTACAAATGAGCAAGTCAAAATCATCAGCTGTAGACAGGAAACCAACCCAGAGAAGGAATGGCGAGGTAAAGTATCTGATATTAAAACCCCTAGGGTATCCTTTAAAGGCAAGCTACCATGAGTATCCTGTCGTTGATAATCCACGGGTTTTTGAAAGGTATGCTAAGGATCAGTGGAAAGGAGAGTTCGTTTCTAAAGGAAAGCTCATATTTGACATGAGAATGTTTCCGGATTTTGCATTTGAGGTTGTTAATTCTGAGCCAGAGTTTGGAGTCATCACAGAATCAACGATAATCCTTGTTGAATCTCAGAACAGAGCCATTGAGACGGAGATAGTGAAGAACGTCACGCTGAACGACGTTGTTGGACATGAGGAGGCAAAGAGAAAGGTTAGAGTAATTCTCGAGTACTTAAAAAATCCAGAAAAGTTCGGAAAATGGGCTCCAAAAAATGTTCTGTTCTATGGCTACTCCGGCACTGGAAAAACGATGATGGCAAAGGCTCTTGCGAATGAGGCTAAAGTTCCATTTCTTTCAATAAAATCGACGAAGCTTATAGGAGAGCATGTCGGCGATAGTGCGAGAAAGATCCACGAACTCTATGATAGGGCCAGACACCTCGCTCCATGTATTGTATTTCTGGATGAGTTTGACTCCATCGCTTTGGACAGGAACTATCAAGATTTGAGGGGAGATGTTTCGGAAGTCGTCAACTCCTTGCTAACAGAGCTTGATGGGATTCAGAAAAACGATGGGATCTGCACGATTGCGGCAACTAACAGAATAGAGATGATAGATTACTCGATTAAAAGCAGATTTGAGGAAGAGATAATGTTCGGCTTGCCATCTTTCACTGAGAGGCTGGAGATATTGAAGAAAAATTTAGCAGACTTCCCCCTTAAAGTAAACGCTAATCTTGAAGTAGTTGCGTTGAACACTGAAGGCTTCTCAGGAAGAGACTTGGTTGAGAAGGTGATAAAGACAACCCTCCATAGGGCAATTGCCGAGGGAAAGGATGTAATTTATACGGAAGATTTGGTGTCATCCATAACTAGGGTAAAGAGACCCTCATCTTCTCCACCCAAACAGATGTTTGTTTAAATCTTCTACTCTTTTTCACTCTATCAAAATCTTTTTATTCACCCATTTTATCGACTGTGCAATGAAGATTCCCAGAACGATGAGTACACAGCATCCCGATAATGTAACCATCCCTTTTTTCTCTGAATCATCGGTTCTGAAGGGAGATGAAGAGATCAGGGAAGCGTATTACGTTTTTTCCCATCTCAATTGCCATGAGCAGATGTGGGATCACGAAGGGAAGGGAGTTGACAATTATGTTGTTAAAAAGCTTCTCTCCAGATATGAACACTTTTTCAGAGATAAATACCTCGGAAAAGACTTTTTCTTAACTCTCAGAGTTCCAAATCCAACTTATGAAGAAGCTGAGGCTAAAGTTCTGCTTGAAATCCTTGAAAGTATCCCAAGAAGCTTTGATGCTGCAAAGCAATTTTATGGTGAGGATATCGTACCTATATTTGAGGTCATTTTTCCCATGACTACTTCTCACATCGAACTGAACAGGATTTTTACTATTACAAGAATTTTGTTGTCGGTAAGCAAAATAAGATGTTCTTTCACGGTGATATAACAATCGCTGATTGGATTGGGGAATTCAAACCCCATGAGATAAACGTTATCCCGCTTATAGAGGACATGCCGTATATGCTGAAGTGCGACAGGATTGTGGAAAGTTATCTTCAGGATAAATACCTTGATTACCAGCGTGTCTTTCTTGCAAAGTCTGATCTCTCTCTAAATTATGGAATGCTCTCTTCAGCCCTCGCTTTGAAAATTGCTCTTTCAAAACTTGAAAAACTCGAGGAAAGAATTTCAGTTGGAATATATCCAATTGTAGGTTTTGAAAGCGCACCTTTTAGAGAGAATTTAAAGCCGGAGAACGTGGATGTAATAGTCGAGGAATGGAGTAGTGTTCAGACCTTCACCATTCAATCAGCTTTCAAATACGATTATTTCGAAAACGATGTGAGAAGTGCCATAGAGATCATAAACAACTCAAAGAAAAATGCCAATGGTGTAGAAGAAAATGACCTTAGTAAAATAATCAAAAAGTCATCTGGGGAATACAGAAAGCTTGCTCTAAGCCTGGCTCCGATTATTAGCGAAATTTCACCATACATCCCTAAACGGAGGGAAAGGAAACTTCATATAGGTTTGTTTGGGTACTCAAGGAATTTCAATGGAATGAAACTTCCGCGGGCTATTACCTTTTGTGCAGCGCTCTACTCTATCGGTCTCCCGCCCGAACTTTTTGGTGTATACTGTCTTGATGATAAGGAATGGGAGATCGTGCTCGAGGTTTATGATCTGGAAAGAGATTTGATTGATGCCTTGAGATATTTCAATCCTGAAGTTCTTAAAATAATTCCGAAAAAAGCCGCTGAAACGATTGGAAAAATAAGAGACTTTGAAAAATTTGGGATGGATATGGAATTCGATGAACAGCATAGGAAAATAACCTCAGAAATAATAGAAATTGTGAAAAGAAAAGAAAGATCTTCCTTAGAAGAAAAGATCGTTCAAGCGGCCTATATGAGGAGATTTCTCGGTTAATTCATTGGGTTTACTGGATTTACTGAATGGGATTTAAAACATTACTTTGGCAAAGTTAAAGAAGAGCTCGATAAAGTTGGTAAAAGTTGAAGATAAAGTTGGAGATAAAGTTGGATAAAAGTTGGATAAAGAAAAAATTATTTATTGACTTCAAGCTAAACCTGAGTAATCCTATAAAGAGGGATCGCTATGAAACATCTAATTTCCATATCTGACCTTACTAGGGAGGAAATTGAGGAAATTCTCGATCTTGCAGATGAGCTAAAGGCTGAGAGATACAAAGGAATTGTGACGGAACACCTTCGTAATAAAAGTCTGGCAATGATTTTTGAACTCCCCTCTACCAGAACGAGGGTATCTTTTGAGGTTGCAATGTCCGATCTAGGAGGACATGCTCTCTATCTTGGATGGAATGATCTGCAGCTTGGCAGGGGTGAGCCGATAAAAGATACCGCTAGAGTTCTTTCCCGTTACGTTCATGCGGTTATGATTAGGGCAAGAGATCACAGCACGATTGAAGAATTCGCAAAGTATTCTACTGTTCCGGTTATAAATGGCTTAAGCAATCTTGAGCACCCATGTCAAATTCTCGCTGACTTGATGACCATAAGGGAATATAAAGGAACACTAAGCAAGATAAAACTCGTATGGGTAGGGGATGGGAACAATGTTTGCAATTCGATGATTTTAGCATCATCGCTGATCGGAATGAAAATGGTTTATTCTACGCCTCCTGGCTACGAACCTGATAGAAGAATTTTAGAGCTTGCAGAAAAACTCAATGGAGACATAGAATATGTTAGAGATCCGGATGAGGCAGTTAAGGGGGCAGATGTAATCTATACAGATGTATGGATCTCAATGGGGCAGGAGGAAGAAAGAGAGAAAAGACTCAAGGTATTTTCTGAATATCAGGTGAACATGAATCTGCTTAATCTTGCCAACGAAGATGCAATTGTTCTGCACTGTTTACCTGCCCATAGGGGAGAGGAAATAACGGATGAAGTCATTGAGAGCTCGAACTCTGTAATCTACGAGCAATCAGAAAACAGGCTTCATGCACAGAAGGCACTCCTCCTTAAACTAATTGGAGGGGAGTAGAGATAATTTTATACTTTATTTGAATTTTTTGAGTTTATAAAATTCATCAAATTTCTTCGAACGCCTCTTCAAAAATTTCCAGAAATTTTGAAGGCTTGAAGAGAAACTCAAGCTTATCGGGGGTTTTTATAAGGCTATATATTTCATCCTTCTTTTTAATGCCAAGGAGTTTCGGGATTTTTGGCTTGACAAACCTTAGCCTCGGAACTCTGTTGTATCTTGGATTCTGCGTCCAGCCATCTGTGGTGTAGTAGTATGCGGCCCCCCTCATATTTGTGTATGGGCCATAAATGGATTGAAAGTTCCTGTAAACCCAATTACATGACTTCAGCATCTTGTTTGTTGGATTTATCATCACATGACCGTAATTTGGAGGAATAACTATCTTATCTCCAGCCTTTGCCTCCACTATTATCACGTCCTCAATCTCATCGATTCTCCTTTCCGGTTTTTGAATGATGAATATCGCATTCCCCTCAAGTATTTCATAGATTTCAGGATAGCTTAACCCCTCTTCAGCCTCTGGATGGTAATGGCCGTAAGTTTTTATGAATTCCTTTCCTATCATGCCTGGGTTGGTAAAAGTGTAATCGTATCTCAGGGATTTTTCGAGAATAGTCTCTTTATCTTTTAAACTAAGGTAGACATCTCTAAACATTTCATATGCTGGAAAATTCTCTTCAAGATTTTCTGGGTATGCGAGTACCGGTTTTAGATCATAAGCGAATCTTGTTTCTGATTTGAATATTCTTCCTCCTATCTCTAGTTCCATGGATATAGGTGATTTACCTAATTAATAAAATTTTTTATTAATGCATTAAAAATCATTATTATTTTATTTTTGAATGTTTTTTAAATTGAAAATATAAGCTGTTAAGATTTTTAATTTAATTATTAATCATTTTTAAAATTCCTTTTTTTGATTGGAGGGAAATATTAATCTCGATCATTAAATAAACCGGAAAAATTAAATATATATGAGAATAAAGGATTAAGGATGCCGATAACACCAATGGAAGTTTATAAATTGCTTCCTAAGACGAACTGTAAGAAATGTGGGGAGCAAACATGTATGAGCTTTGCGTTCAAGCTTATAAATCGCGAAAAAAAGCTTGAAGACTGCACGCCACTTTTTGAAGAGAAAAAGTATGCTGGACAGCTTGAAGATCTTAAAAGACTTCTCCAACCTTTGGAGGAAGCAACAGAAACTGGGCTAATAGTTGATGAAGAGTTATGCTCAGGATGTGGAAATTGTGTGGTAGTTTGTCCCGTTCATGCTTCTGAAGATCCAAAAGGGATGGGTTCAGGTTTTGGGCCAACGATAGATGATCCAATTCTCCGTATTGAAGATGGCGTGGTTAAAGTAGTTGAGATGATGAAGTGCAGAAGATATGGTAAAAACAGAATTCTCTGTGTTGCCTGTAGAGAGAACTGTCCAAGTGATGCGATAAGGTTCTTGGAGGGATAGCATGCCAACGTGCACGGGATGTTCTTGTCTTTGCCCGGATATCGTGATAAAAGACTCTAAGGTGTTCAATGCTTGCAGAAAAGGTTCTTCAATTTTCAGGCATTGCAGGGAAAAAAGAGCGGAACCAATGATTTCAGGTAAGAAAGTCGATTTTGGAAGGGCACTTGAAAAAGCATCAGAGATAATCTCTTCTTCTGAGAAGCTGGCGATTTACGGTCTGGATACAATACCATTAGAAGCACAGGGGGTCGCAATAAAGCTTGCCGAAAGGAAAAAAGCTTATATTGACGATAACTCTTCTTTCTGTCTTGGGGACTTTGTAGAAATGATCCTTAAAGGAATCCTTCCAACTACAACCCTTGATGAAGTTAGAAGTAATGCCTATGTTATCTTTTATTGGGGCACAGACCCATACAACAGTCTTTCGAGGCATCTCTCCCTCTACACATACTATCCAAGGGCTGGGAAAAGGCAAAGGGGGTATGAAGAAGATCGATACCTCGTTGTTGTTGACGTCAGGAAAAGCCATACCGCAAAGCTCGCAAAGAAAAATGCAAAATTCATAAAGGTTGATAGTGATGAAGATCTGATTGAAGGCTTTATCTCAACGATGGATGGAAAAGCAGGAAAGTATTATGAAGAAACCGGGAGAATCATCAAGAAAATGCAGAGGGGCAAGTTTAACGTTATATTTGGTGGTTTGGGATTGAAATATGGTCTAAATGGAAACTACGAAAAGTTTGTAGAGATGGTCAAAAGAATGAATGAACTTACGCAGGTTTATTTCATTCCTGCAGGTTTCCATGCTAATATGAGGGGGTTCAACGAACTTATGTTTGAGAAAACAGGATTTGTTAATAGATATAGTTTTGAATTCCGGAAATCTGCCCCTAAATATGAGTTTAGTGAACTTGTCAGGAGCGATTCCATCGATGTGGCTTTGATTATCGGAAGCGATCCAGTAAATTCGCTTCCCTTCGATGTGGTGCAAAAGCTGAGGAAGAAAAGATTGGTTTTGATCGATCCCAAGTTTTCACTGACATCAAAGATTGCAGAAGTTGTAATTCCATCTGCGATAACTGGTATAGATCAGGGTGGGACGATGGTGAGAAGTGATGGAGTTAAGATGAAAATAGATCCTCTTTGGGAGGCAGAGTGGAACGATGAAAGTATACTCAAAGAGCTCCTGGAGGAAGTCAGATGAAGTTTGGTAAGTTTATAAAGAGAGCTACAATCGACATTGTTATTGCGAGGAATTCTTACCAGGGAGAGGCAGCGGAATATAAACTTGGTGACGAATTTTTAGAGAGGTCAGCGATTATCTACCTCCATCCTGATTTTGCTAAAGAAATGGGATTTAGAGAAGGCGATATAGTGGAACTTGAGAGTGATGAAAAAACGATCAGAGTGAGAGTGGCTTACTCCGATACAGCTCCGGAGAAAGGAGGTCTGATGCCAAATAGCATATTCTCCAATTACTTCGTGGGGAAAAACAAAAAAAGGTTTGTTGTAGCCATATCCCCATCTAATGCAAGCGTAACAACGATAGATGAACTAATATTTAGTAATACTAATTAAAATAAAAATAATATCTTGTGTTAATAAAAGGGGCAATAGTAATATAAAACAAAAAATATCGATTAGCTTATTAATCAGAAAGTAAACGCTTAGAGAAAAGCGAAGCGGATCTGAACTCGTGCTAAATAGGGAGGGGAAATTGAAAGCGCCTGTAAAGGTTAAATGTGGGAATTTATTAATTATCGGTAGAAAGGCGTAAATACTTATAGAAACTAAAATGTGTTGTTAGAACTGGAGGTGGAAATGGATGGTTTTTGAACTGAAGGAAGGGATCTTCGTTCTAGACGATTTGAGAAATGTAAGCATAAAGATCGGAAAGGTAATTGAGGAAGAGGAAGAGTGGACCGAACCACTTGGCCCGACACCGAAACCAGGCATCCTTGAATTGAGAAATTGGGATAGAAAACTGATGGAGAGATATGAACCATTTTACGGGCCGATGCAAGACTACTGCAATCTTTGTACAATGGGACCTTGCGACCTCTCTATGAACAAAAAAGGAGCCTGTGGGATTGATCTCAGAACATCAAAAGCCAGACTTGTTGCAATAGCTTGTTGTATTGGTGCTGCAGCTCATACTGCTCATGCAAGACATCTTCTCAACCATATCATTGAGGAATATGGGGAGGATCTGCCAATAGATCTTGGCTCAGACGTTAACCTTGAAGCTCCGAATATCAGGCTTATCTGTGGGATAAGACCTAAAACTATTGGAGACCTGAGAGCTGCTCTTGACTGGGCAGAAAGTGAGATTGTGAAAGTTCTCCACTCTACACATATCGGAAATGAAGAGGATTACACCGATTATGAATCGAAGGCGATGCATGTGGGCATGGCTGATCATGTTGGAATGGAGGTTGCAGATATTGCGCAGATGGTAGCATATAATCTGCCAAAGGCAGAGCCAGACACACCGCTCGTCGATACAGGGTTTGGGGTTGTGGACAGAACAAAGCCGGTCATAGTTGTTGTAGGGCACAATGTGATGTATGCGAGGCCCGTCGCAGACTACCTTGAAGAGAAGGGACTGATCGATGACTTTGAGATAGCAGGTTTATGCTGTACAGCTCACGACATGACAAGGTACAACGCAAAGGCCAAAATTTTTGGGCCAATATACTACCAGCTTAGGGTAATCAGAGCGGGGCTGCCAGATATAGTAATAAGTGACGAGCAGTGTATAAGAGCTGATTTACTCTCAGCATGCAAAGCTATGGGGATTCCACTCATCGCAACGAGTGATGCAGCATGCAGGGGACTTCCAAACAGAAATGACGATCCTGTGGATGAAATTATAAAGGACATCCTCTCAGGAAAGACTCCTGGAGTATTCCTTGATGATGGTGAAAAGCTTGCTGAAGTAGCCGTTAAGGTTGCACAGGAGATATTCAAGAGGAAGCAGAAGAAAGAACTCTTCCTGACAGATGAAGAACTCAAGGAGGAGGTTGAGAAGTGCACTCAGTGTATGAACTGTGTCTTCACTTGCCCGCACAATCTGAGAATCGATCAAGGAATGAAAGCAGGGCAGGAAGGAGACTTCAGCAAGCTTGCAGCCCTTGAGGAAGTCTGCATCGCATGTGGAAAGTGTGAACAGTCATGTCCGAAGGACATCAGGATAATAAATGTGATAATGAAAACCGGTTACCAGAGCCTTGTTAGCAAGACTGGAAAGACAAGAGTTGGTAGAGGACCTATCCAAGACACGGAAATAAGAAATGTAGGTCAGCCAATTGTTTTCGGTCAGATTCCGGGAGTTATTGCTGCAGTGGGGTGTGTGAACTATCCGGATGTTATGCAAGATCTGAGAGACATCTTGGAGGAGTTCCTAAGGAGGAGGTACATCGTTGTAACATCTGGATGTCATGCAATGGACATTGGAATGCTGAAGGATGAGGAGGGACAGACACTGTATGAGAAATATCCCGGCAACTTCGATGCTGGGTGCCTTGTGAACACTGGAAGCTGTGTGAGCAACTCCCACATTGCAGGAGCGGTGATAAAAATCGCGAACATATTCGCAATGAGACCACTCAGAGGAAACTATGAGGAGATTGCGGACTACACCCTTAACAGGGTTGGAGCAGTTGGTTTCTCATGGGGCCCCTACAGCCATAAGGCTGCAAGCATTGCAACGGGCTTCAACAGATTGGGGGTGCCGGTTGTAGTAGGACCACATGGTACCAAATATAGGAGGGCTTACATCGGAAAGCCATGGAAGACAGAGAACTGGTGGGTTTATGACATAAAGTCAAGACAGAAGGTAAATATTGAGCCGGCTCCAGATGTACTCATAGCAGCAGTTGAAACCAAAGAAGAAGCAATCGTTCAGCTTGCAAGACTTTGCATCAGACCAAACGATACGACTCAGGGTAGGCAAATAAAGCTAACACACTATATCGAACTCTCTCAGAAATATCTTGGGGCAATGCCAGATGATTGGCATATTTATGTGAGAAGTGAAGCGGATCTTCCACTCAGAATGAAAGACAAACTGCTGAAGACACTTGAAGAAGAATATGGATGGAAGATTGATTGGGACAAGAAAAAGATCGTAGGGGGACCAATAAGACATTTTGATGCAGGATTCAATCCTACCATTGTTGAATCTGTGTATGAAAAATACACGAGGAAATGAGGTGGTGCAATGGCAGCTTCTGGAAAGGTTAAAAAAGAAGAAAAATATCCTCCACCAAAAAGATTTCAGGTTGCGGATATTCAAGCTTCTAGGGAGGCAACAGCAGTTAAGCCAGAGGTCGTTTCTAGGATGGTGAACAAGGCAAAAAATCCAGTTCTCGTAACAGGAAAATATCTTTTAAAGGAACCAAAGCTTGTAGAGGTAGCAGTAAAGTTCAATGAGAAAGGGATTCCCATTATAGCAACAGGCGGTTCAAGTAAACCTCTTATTGAGAAAGGAGTGAAACCAGAATCGGTGGTGTTCTCACTACATCAGATAACACAGTATATGCTCGATCCGGAATGGAAAGGTTTCAATGGACAGCCTTATGATGTTGTGGTTTACCTTGGATTCACACCATACTACCTAAGCAGAATGCTCTCGGCGTTAAAGCATTTCTCGAAGATTACAACAATAGCGATCGACGAATTCTTCCAACCACATGCAAGATTCAGTTTCACTAACTTAACAAAGCACAAAGAACTACACTACGAGATGCTAAGCAAGGTTGTGGAGGGACTTGAAGAGAGAAAATAAATTTTAATTTTTATGTAATCCAAATTAAAGAAATTTGAAAGGATTGGGGGTGTTAATTTTGGCAGAAAGGAAAAAAATCGAAATTCCAGAGGATGTAAAGAAAGTTGAAAGTGTTGGAGAGGAAGCAGAATTTCCCTTTGATATATCTCCAATGTACGAGGGAGAAAGGATTAGAAAAAATGAGATGTATGTGGAACTTGGGGGAACTGAACAGCCTGGTTTTGAACTAGTGCTTGCACTGCCTGAAGAAGAAGTTGAGGACATGAAAGTAACAATCGTTGGTCCAGATCTGGAAGAAATGGAGGAAGGGAAAGCATACCCCTATGCGATGATCTATTACGTTGCAGGTTCTCAGGTTGAGACAGATCTCGAGCCCGTAATCGAGAGAAGAAACCATGACTTCCAGAACTATCTTGAAGGATACATGCATCTTAATCAGAGATACGATATATGGATAAGAATCGGAAAAGGTGCGGTAAAGAAAGGTCTTAAGAGTCTTACACAGATTGCTAAGGCAACGATGATGCTATTTAAGAACGAGCTACCTTTCATAGAGAAAATAGAGGCTTTGTATATCACAGATTCAGCTTTGGTTGAGAAAGTCCTGAATGAAGTTGCAATGTCAATCTATGAGGAGAGAGACGCCAGGGTTGAGGCTTTGCATGACGAAGATGTGGACGAGTTCTACTCATGTACCCTTTGTCAGAGCTTCGCTCCGACGAATGTCTGTATTGTCAGCCCAGACAGGCCATCACTTTGTGGAGCCATTTCGTGGTTTGATGGCAGAGCAGCTGCAAGGGTAGATCCAGAAGGTCCGAACAGAGCGGTTCCTAAAGGTGAATTGGTTGATGATATCGGTGGAGAATATTCAGGCGTCAACGAATTTGCCAAAGAGGAGAGTGGCGGAGAATACGAGAGGGTGAAACTGCATAGTTTCTTTGAATATCCACATACCAGCTGCGGTTGCTTTGAAGTTATAGGCTTCTACATGCCGGAAGTTGATGGTATAGGATGGGTTCACAGAGGTTATGCAGAGCCCGCTCCCAACGGTTTACCATTCTCTACGATGGCCGGTCAGACAGGTGGAGGAAAGCAGATTGCCGGTTTCTTGGGTGTAGGGATCAGCTACTTCAGAAGCAAGAAGTTCATTCAGGCAGATGGTGGATGGTATAGGGTTGTATGGATGCCCAAGGATCTCAAAGATAGGGTTTCAAAGTACATACCAGAGGATGTAAGGGACAAGATCGCTACAGAAGAGGATGCAACGACAATCGATGAGCTTAAGGAATTTCTAAAGAAAGTTAGCCATCCGGTAGTGACAGGAGTCGTAAGGCCAGTAGACGGAAAGAAGATAACTGAAGGGTGGGTCGAAGAAGAAGAGGTTGTTGAGGAGGAAGTTGCTGAAGAGGCTGCTGAAGCTGCTCCTGCAGTGCAAGCAGCACAACCAATGCAACCAATGCAACCATTCACAATGCCAACCCAAATGCAGTTCCCGCTCCAGCTACCTCAGCTACCGCAGCAACCAGCGGCAGGTGGTGTAAGGCTGATTATCAAGGATGCGAAGATATACATCGATAAGATCGTAATCAAAAAACCGGAAGAGAAGAAGAAAGGAGGTAAATAGTTGGTCGTTATTGCAGTGACGGGCAAAGGTGGAACAGGGAAGACTGTTATTTCTGCCCTTCTCATCCATTTTTTGTCTAGGAACTACAATCTTCTGGCGGTTGATGCTGATCCGGATTCCAATCTTCCTGAAGCGCTTGGAGTGAAACCCAGAAAAACCCTTGGAGAGGTGAGAGAGGTCTTCCAAGAGAGCAGAGATGAAATGGGTACGATGAACAAGGAGCAGTGGCTTGAAGGCAAGATCTACAGCGAAGCGATAACCGAAGCTGACAACTTCGATCTGCTTGTGATGGGCAGGCCGGAGGGAGAGGGATGTTACTGCTTTGCGAACAGCCTTCTGAGAGGAGTTTTGAGAAAGCTAATGAGACACTACGATGTGATCGTAATCGATACTGAAGCTGGTCTGGAGCATTTCAGCAGGGGAACCATAGGTGGAGCTGATTATGTGGTAGTAGTTACAGACATGTCAAAGAAGGGTTTATCAACTGCAAAAAGAATAAAAGAACTGTCCTCAGAGCTAAAACTTAATTTTAAGAAAATATTCCTTGTTGGAAATCGGATGATGAATGGAATGGATGAGGAAATTAGAAAATTTTCGGATGAGGAGGGGATTGAACTTCTCGATTTGCTACCATACAACGAGGAGATAGTAAAACTGGATATTAAAGGAGAACCAGTTGTTTTAATTGATGAAAATTCCGAGTATGCTAAGAAGGTTAAGAAAATAGCAACCAGACTGGTTGGTGATAGTAATGGGTAAAATGACGATTGATCAGTTTTTTGAGCTTTTGAAGAAGTACGACATAGAAGTTCTAGAGGGCGTTACGATCGAGGGTGACCTCGAGATAGAGGTTGAAGAAGGGGCAGCAGCGGATCAATCAACCCTCGCTTACCTCTATACGGTTGTTCAGGAGGTTCAGAATTTCCTTTACTTTGCAAATATGGCAATGGGGCATCTGGCGAACGTCTCAAATCTCTTAGGCATGCCCATGCCTTTTGGAGTACAGGCACCTCAGGTACCTCAGGTACCTCAGGTACCTCAACCTCCTGCTGCTGTAGAAGAGGTAGCGGTTCCCGAGATCAAGCTCCCGGAAGAACTTATAAAGGCAAAGTTTGAGCCGTTCAAAGTTGAATATCCGGGTAAAATCCAAGAGGTCGTTCTCGGGGCAACTAAAAAGGATGGGGGGACGAGGGGCGATGTTGTTGTGCTTGGCGGTGAGAAGAGTCTACCTTTCTACCTCTTCGATACACCTCAACCGAATCTTCCTGCCGTTGCGATAGACGTTTTCGACAGGAAGCCAGCCTTAGCAAAAGCGGTCAGGGAGCATTATGAGGACGTTCTCGAGGATCCAGCTGATTGGGCGAAGAAGGCCGTGAAAAAGTTCGGAGCAGATCTGATTACGCTTCATCTGATAAGCACAGACCCGTTGCTCGAAGATACCCCTGCCAATGAGGCGGTGAAAGTTTTGGAGGATGTACTCCAGGCTGTGAAGGTGCCGATCATTATAGGTGGAAGTGGAAACAAGGAGAAGGATCCAGAGGTTCTGGAGAGAGCAGCCGAGGTTGCTGAGGGAGAAAGGATAATGCTCGCCTCTGCAACACTTGACATGGATTGGGAGAGGATTGCGAAGGCGGCCAAGGATCACGGACACGTTGTGTTGAGCTGGACTCAGATGGATATAAACAACCAGAAAACTCTAAACAGGTATCTGCTGAAGAGAGCTCAGGTGAGACCTGAGGATATTGTGATGGATCCAACAACTGCAGCCCTTGGTTACGGGTTAGATTATGCCTTCACGAACATGGAAAGGATAAGGATAAGCGGTCTGAGAGGCGATAGCGATCTCGCATTCCCGATGTCCAGCGGAACCACAAATGCCTGGGGAGCTAGAGAGGCATGGATGAAAGATTCGCCGATAGAAAATGATTCTGACTGGGGACCAAGAGAATTAAGAGGGCCGATATGGGAGATCGTGACGGGCTTAACCCTGTCGCTTGCGGGTGTTGATTTGTTTATGATGATGCATCCTGGGGCGGTAGCGGTTCTTAAGGAGATAATGGGGACTCTCGGCGGTAAAATATCTGGAAGTGTTGCAGATCCGGGAGACTGGATCTTCATGGAGGGTTAAGAGTTAAGGAGGGATAGAATGAAAGTAAAGAGTCCGCTTGAGGTTTACAAATTCCTTCCTCAGACTAATTGCGGGGAATGCGGCTTTGATACCTGCATGAGTTTTGCGGCCCACATCATTGATAGAAGTGTGAAGCCTGAGAACTGTCCACCCCTTATAAAGGATGCGGAAAAAGATCCAAAGATCAAAAAGAAGCTTGATCAGCTTATAGAACTCACATCTCCAGAAGTTGCAGAGGTTGTAGTAGGGAAAGGAGACATGGCGATAAAAATTGGAGGAGAAGATGTCATCCACAGACATGAAATGACATACTTCAACCCAACAGCTTTCTTCTATGACGTCTGGGACACGATGAGTGATAAGGAACTGGAAGAGAGATGCAGTAAGGTAATCGAATTCAAGAAGTTCTATGTGGGTAAATTCCTAACCCTTGACGGATTTGCGGTTAGATGCACCTCAAACGATCCCGAAACTTATAGGAGTGTTGTGAAAAAGGTTGCTGGCTATGGAAAACCCATGATTTTGGTTTCGCTGAATCCAGATTGCATGAGAGCTGCACTCGAGGAAGTCAGTGAGGAGAAGCCTTTGATTTATGCAGCAACGGAGTCAAACTGGAGGGATTTCTTAAAGCTTGCTTTGGAATTTAAAGTTCCTGTAACCCTGAGGGCTAAGGATTTGGATTTGTTAAAGAGTCTGGCTGTAACCTTTAAGAATGCAGGAGTTGAGGAGATAGTTCTGGATCCTGTGACCGAACCTCTAGGGGAGGGGCTTAAAGGAACGTATGAGAGAGTAATCAACCTTAGAAGGACAGCCATTCAGGGAGAAGACAAAGACATCGCTTTTCCAATTATGGTCACTCCAATTGCTGCTTGGTTGATGGAAGGAGATGAAGTTGAGAAGGGATACTGGGAGACTGTCTTGGGAAGTCTTTTCGTTGTCAAATATGCCGACGTGATGATCTTTCGAAGCCTTGAGCCATATTCTCTGTTACCACTCGTAACCTTGAGATTCAACATCTACACCGATCCAAGAACGCCCGTACAGGTTGAACCTGGGCTGAGGCCTATAGCCGATCCAGATGAGGATTCACCAGTCTTCATCACGACCAATTTCGCTTTAACATATTACACAGTGGAAAGCGATCTTACGAGTGCGAACATAAAATCGTGGCTTCTAGTACTGAACACTGAAGGTTTGGGAGTTGAAGTAAGCGTTGCTGGAGGTCAGTTTACGGCGGGGAAGGTCAAGGAGTTGATGGAAGAAACAAAAATTGAGGGAAAAGTTAAGCATAAGATTTTAGTGATCCCCGGATTGGCTGCGAGGCTACAAGGAGCAATAGAAGACGAAACAGGCTGGACAGTTAAAGTTGGTCCTATGGACTCCGGAAGAATTAAGGGCTGGCTTGAAACGAACTGGCCACCCAAATGATTTTTCATTTTTTGATTGGTTTTTATTAACCGATCTCTTAATCAATTAACCGATCTATTAACCGATCTATTAACCGATCTGCCAAATCATTCTGTCGTGCATTCATACGCAAGTTTAAATATCCATGGGCCACCAAGCCCTTCATGGATTACGCTCTCAGATGCATAGAGTGTGATAGAGAATTTGAGAATGACGAGTTATACACTTGTCCTTCGTGTAATGGTTTGCTGGAGGTAAAGATCAGGCTTGATAGTGTTGAGGTTGATTTTAAATTCGACGGGATAAATTTGAGGGTATGGAAGTACTCCAATCTCCTTCCTGTAAAATCCAAGCCCATCTCGCTTAATGAGGGTGGTACACCCCTATTTAAGACCACTCTCGGAGATAGATGCAAGGTTTACGTCAAGCATGAAGGTATGAATCCTTCTGGTTCTTTTAAAGATCGGGGGATGACCATCGGAGTAACAAAGGCAATTGAGCTTGGAAAGAAGGCTGTTGCGTGTGCATCGACTGGAAATACTTCAGCCTCGATGGCGATGTATGCTGCCAAAGCCGGTTTAAAGGCTTACGTTTTGCTGCCGGCTGGAAAGGTAGCCCTTGGAAAGGTTGCTCAGGCGTTGATGCATGGAGCTAAGGTGATAGGCATCAAATCAAACTTTGATGTCGCCTTGGAGTTTGTAAGAAAGATTAGCGAAGAAGAGAACTTCTATTTATTAAATTCAGTCAATCCATTCAGGCTTGAGGGACAGAAGACTATAGCCTTTGAGATAGTTGATGAGCTTGGGTATGTTCCTGACAGGGTTATTCTGCCTGTGGGAAACGCCGGCAATATTTCGGCAATCTTCAAAGGATTTAAAGAGCTGAAAGAACTGGGACTAATAGATAGTATTCCAAAAATGACGGGTGTTCAGGCAGAAGGAGCCAGTCCGATTTATAAAGCATTTAAAGAAAGGAAGTTGGATATCATACCAGAGCAAAGTCCAGAAACGGTAGCAACCGCAATAAGGATAGGAAATCCTGTCAATGCAAAAAAAGCTCTTAACGCCATATACAAATCCAATGGACTCTCTGTATCTGTATCAGATAATGAGATTATCGAGGCACAGAAATTTCTGGCATCAAAAGAAGGAATTGGGGTTGAGCCCGCATCTGCAGCCTCGATAGCGGGGCTTAGAAAGCTGTTAGAAATGGGTGAGATTGGAAGCGATGAGACAGTAGTTTGTATAACAACTGGTCATCTTTTAAAGGATCCAGAAACGGTTATAAGCGTTTGCGGAGAGCCGATAGAGGTCGAAGCAGATCTCGAGAAAATAAAAGAAGTGCTTTAATTTAATCAAAAGTTCATTTTGAAAGGGAAAAGAATTGGATGTTTTTCTAACCTCCTTTCAGCTTTAATTTAATCAAAAGTTCATTTTGAAAGGGAAAAGAATTGGATGTTTTTCTAACCTCCTTTCAGCTTTAATTTAATCAAAAGTTCATTTTGAAAGGGAAAAGAATTGGATGTTTTTCTAACCTCCTTTCAGCTTTAATTTAATCAAAAGTTCATTTTGAAAGGGAAAAGAATTGGATGTTTTTCTAACCTCCTTTCATATAGTAGTCCTTGTATTTGTCTCTTAAAACCTTTTTATCGAATTTACCGACACTTGTTTTGGGGATCTCATCGATGAAAACGATGTCATCCGGCAACCACCATTTCGCAAATTTAGGCTTGATGAACTCAATTAACTCCTCCTTCGTAACCTTCTCTCCCTCTCTTAAGACCACGCACGCAAGTGGCCTCTCTTGCCACTTGGGATGTTCTATTCCAATAACGGTCGCTTCAGCAACAGCAGGATGCGCCATCAAAGCGTTCTCTAAATCTACGCTTGAAATCCACTCACCACCGCTCTTTATAACATCCTTAACCCTGTCAACGATCTTTACGTATCCCTCTTCATCTATCACTGCAATGTCCTCAGTTTTGAAGTAGCCGTCTTCAGTGAATTTCTCTCTGGTCTTCTCCGGATCTTTAAAGTACTCTTTTGCGATCCAAGGCCCCTTCAAAACGAGTTCTCCCATATCCTTGCCGTCTTTGGCAACTTCTTCACCGTTCTCCTTTATTATCTTCATCTCGAGCAATGGAGCCACCAATCCCTGGCTGGTTTTAAGCTGGTAATAGCTTTCATCATCAAGCTCAAGGTAGCTCTTAGGCCTGTTTAATGTAACAAGGGGTGTTGTTTCCGTAAGACCGTAAGCATGGATTATCTCAATGCCAAATTCCTCCTTAAAGGCTTTTATCAGGGCAACGGGAGGTGCTGATCCACCGGATATAACTTCTTTCAGGTATTTCGGTTTCTTATCTGGATTCTGCTTGAGATACTGATAAACCATCAGCCATATTGTTGGAACGCCAGCGGTGAAGTTTATTTTCTCAGAATTCATCAAGTTGACGAGGATCTCAGGCGTTGGTTGAGGACCAGGAAAGACCTGTTTAGCTCCCACCATTGTGGCTGCGAAGGGTATGCTCCAGGCGTTAGCATGGAACATGGGCACTATATGCAGTACGTTATCCTTCTCTCCCAACGACATCTGATCAGGCAAAGCAGCTACAATGGAATGCAGAACCAAGCCACGATGGGTGTATTCCACGCCCTTAGGCAAACCCGTTGTTCCAGAGGTGTAGGCTGTTCCAGCAGCATCCCATTCATCTATTTCAGGCCACTCATAGCTCTTGGGTTTTCCTGAAATAAGCTCCTCATAGGCATAGGAGTCGAATTTTGTGTCGTAGCTCTTCTCCTTCCCCATGATCACAAAATTCTCCACATTTATATTGTCTCTAATCTTCTCGATGAGGGGTACGAGATCGGAGTCAATGAAAAGCACCTTATCGTTCGCATGGTTGATTATGTAGGCTATCTGTTCAGGAAACAGCCTCAGATTTATTGTGTGGTAAACTGCCCCCATGCATGGAGGGGCGAAGTAGAGTTCGAGGTGTCTATGGCTGTTCCATGCGAAAGTTCCAACTCTATCTCCTTTCTTAACTCCTAATTCTTCAAGGGCGTTTGCTAGCTGGCAAACTCTATCATAGAATTCTCCATAGTTATATCTAAAAATCGAACCGTCTGCTTCTCTTGAAACGATCTCTTTTTTGGCAAAAAGCTCCTTACCTCTAAACAAAAAGTTTTGCAGGGTTAAAGGATGTCTCATCATGTCTTTATCACCTTCTCAGAGTTGGATTTTTAATTATTAAAACTTTTGATTTTTTAGATTGATTAATTGGAAGTTGAGATCGAGTAAAAACTAAAAAACAAGAAATATCAGAGCTTCCCAGCAAGTCTTCTTCCAATTATGAGCCTCTGGATTTCACTCGTTCCCTCATAAATCGTCCCAACTCTTGCATCTCTATAATACCGCTCCACATCATACTCCTTGCTGAAACCGTAGCCACCGAATATCTGAACAGCTTCGTAGGTGACTTTTATCGCCGTCTCGCTGGCGAAAAGCTTGGCAGCAGAACTTAAAGCTGGATCAGGGTTACCTTTATCCACCAGATAAGCAGCCTTAAACACGAGAAGACGAGCAGCCTCTATAGCAGTATACATATCAGCTAACTTGAACTGAATTGCCTGATGATCTATCAAAGGCCTTCCAAAGGCTTTTCTCTCCTTTGCATACTGCAAAGCTCTTTCGTATGCTCCCACAGCCATTCCGAGCTGTATTGCACCAACCAAAATCCTGCTCTCGTTGAAGAATCGCATTAGTTGATAGAAACCAAAGTTCTCCATTCCAACCAGATTCTTTTGGGGGATAAACACGTTTTTAAAGTAGAGTTCTGCTGTGTCATGACAGTTCAGACCCATCTTCTTTATAGGCCTAGCTTCAAAGCCATCCATACCCTTCTCCACTACCAAGGCTGAGAATCCCTTGTAGGCTGGCTTAGCTTCGAAATCCGTTCTCGTGATGACAACTATCCAGTCTGAAATGCTCCCATTTGTTATAAAGGTCTTAGAACCGTTCAAAATATATCCATTCTCTGTTTTTTCAGCCTTTGTCTTAATTGCATTAACGTCGCTTCCTGCTTCAGGTTCGGTTATTGCTATGGCAGAGGTTGTTTTTCCTTCTACAACTGGTCTAAGGAAACGCTCCTTTTGTTCATCCGTTCCGAAGTACTTCACCATCGGACAGCCGAGAACCGAGGCTGCAACTGCAGAACCTATGCTACTATCAGCTCTGGTAAGTTCCTCTGCGACTATTGCTACGGAAATAAAATCCAATTCTGCCCCCCCATATTCCTCTGGTAAATCAACACCCACAAATCCTAGTTCAGCAGCTTTTTTGAAAATCTTCCACGGATACTCTCCTTTTTCATCATATTCTCTGCCATAAGGCATAATTTCCTTTTCAGCGAATTCTCTTACGGCATTTCTCAGCATTTTCTGCTCCTCGTTAAGAGAAAAATCCATAACGATACCTCCGTAGCTATTTCTTATTAGTTCTGGTAACTATTTAACCATTTCGATATATTGGCATGTAAATTTAATTTATTTTCATTTAATCAGCAAGTAACTCTTAAATATTTTCGAATCGTACGAAATTCACGCTCAAATCTACATTCTTACTATGATTCATGTCGATTTCTAGTTACCAGAAAAATTTAAATGTGTTATTTCATGGATTTAGAATATGAAACCGCTTGAAGATCCGCTGAATGTGAAAATTGTGGAAGGAATCCTTAATTCTAAGACTCAAGATGAAATTGCAGAAGAGTTGAAAGTTTCGACAAAAACGATTTACAACAGAATGAGGATTTTGGAGAAGGAAGGAATTTTGAGGGAGATAAAAAAGGGGGTATGGAAGGTTGATTATGCCAAAATTGGCATGGATAATATAGGTGTGGTTCTTTTGGGTATACACAATGATAGAGAGGGGATGGAGAAGCTGGTTAAACACCTAAAAAAACTAGATTATGTGGAAAACGTTTTTGAGATAATTGGAAGCGAATATAATCTCTGCATAATCGTACGTTTTAGGGGACTTGATGAGGCTATAAATGAGAGTAACAAATTTCAAGCCTGGCTGAATAAAAATGGGATTAGGATTGATAGGTTTAATTCGTTTATAAGCGGGAAAACACATAAGGATCACAGAAGGACCAAACTTTAGGTTAGTTGAAAGTGTCCCTAAATTCCAAATTCAAAAATTCAAAAAACTCGATAAAACAATAAAACATAAAAATTTTTAATTACAAAAATCTAAAAAAATTCATGAAATCGGAAGAGTTGATGGCTGTTATTGAAAAATACCTTCGCCCCCAGTCTTTCCCAATTGGGTTCAAATTTTTGAAGCAAAAGGGAGAGGCTCCTGAAAAAACAAAATTCATCCCCGAGCTGACGATCTGCCAGGCATACAGTCTTGCGAGACGATACGGGTGGACGGTTTTCTTCGGAATCGAAACTACTTGCCCTCTTGGGATAGTTGCTTATGGCTTTGCAGAGCCAGATGAAGCCTATAAGTCTGGAAAACTTGCTTATGATGCTGGATATGCTGCAAACATGGAGGTAGCTCCTCTGTTTGAGGAAGTCGTTCCAAAGTTAAAGGAAAAGTATGAAGGTTGTGTTGTGGCACCTCTAAACCGTTTAGAGGACCCTGATTTCGTTGTAGTTTACGGAACTCCTGCTCAAATTCTCAGAATGGTTCATACGGTCCTTCATGAAAAAGGTGGGGCTTTGGAAACAAAAATACAGGGGAGAGGTGCTTGTAGCGAGTATCTTGAGGCCTATATTGAAAACAAACCGAGATTCGTTCTTCCTTGTTATGGAGACAGGCTTTTCGGCCTAACCCAAGATGAGGAAGTGGCATTTTCGTTTCCATTCTCCATGGCTGAGGAAATTGCAAGAAACCTTGAGAGCACACACAAGCGGGGAATCAGGTATCCAATTCCTTTTACGGCTCTTAGACTGAAACTACCGATGATAAAAAGTTATGAGGAAAGTGTTAAAAGAATGAGAGAAGGATAAGGAAAGATGAGAAAAGATAAAGAGGAAGGATAAAGGAGGATAAGCTAACTATAAATCAATTCCCATTTTTATGAAGTACTCATGAACTCTGGTATCATCTGTAAGCTCCGGATGGAAGGAGAGGCCAAGGATGTTTTCCTGTTTTGCAGCAATTATGTAGTCTTTGTATGTTGCTAAAACATCTACATATTCTCCAACTTTTGTTATCGCCGGAGCCCTTATAAAGACCGCATCAAAAGGTCCAATCCCTTTTATATCAACATTTACCTGAAAGCTCTCCCTTTGCCTACCGAAGGCATTCCTTTTGACCCAGATATCCATCAATCCAAGCAGTTTCGTCTTAGTTCGCTCTACTTGCTCATCCCCATGCATGGAGAGCAAAATCAACCCAGCACACGTGCCCATTACAGGTTTTCCATCTTTTGCAAGCTGAATAATTTCATCTGCGATACCTTCTCTAAAAATGAGCTTGCTGATTGTCGTGCTTTCTCCACCTGGGATTACCACCGCATCACTTTCTGAAACTACACCTGATTTTCTCGTGGCTACAGCCTTGCCCTCTATTCCAAGTTCTTCAAATGCTCTCCTTACAGAGAGCACGTGTTCTTCGACATCTCCCTGTACTCCAACGACAGCAACTTTATAGACCATATTCCACCTTTGATCTCATTGTAAATCTGATATAAAGTGGAATTTGATTGAGGATTGATTAATCTGAATTAATCTAAAATTAATCAAAGTCCTCGGGTTTGCATCCGCTCGCTCTCTTCAAGCTTGAACACATCTAACCCTTTCATCGCTTCTCCTAAACCTTTGCTAACCTCTGTGATAACTGAGGGATCATCATAATGCTGGACAGCCTCAACAATTGCCTTTGCATATTCTGGCGGATTTGATGATTTGAAAATTCCTGAGCCGACGAAAACTCCATCCATTCCAAGCTGCATCATGAAAGCAGCATCAGCTGGAGTAGCTACCCCTCCTGCTGCGAAGTTCACTACGGGCAATCTCTGCATTTCTTTTATCTCCATAAGGATCTTGAATATTCCATCGGTAATCTCAAGTAGCGTGTAATCCTCAAAAACAACATCCTCTTTTGAAAGTCTTTTTATACCCTGCTCCTCTCTTATAGAGCTGAGAAGCCTTGTATAGGCTGATGCATACCTTTCGGCTATTTCCATAATGCTCGGCTCATCTAACTCTTTCAACTCCTGAATCGCCCTGTTTATAAGGCGGATATGTTTGACGGCTTCGACAACATTTCCTGTTCCTGCTTCACCTTTCGTTCTTATCATCGCAGCTCCTTCAAAAATTCTCCTGCACGCTTCACCCAAACTTCTCGCTCCACAAACGAATGGAACGATGAATTTTCTTTTATCGATATGGAAGAAAACATCGGCAGGAGTTAGAACTTCACTCTCATCTATCATATCGACTCCCAGGGATTCAAGGGCTTTAGCCTCGGCAACATGACCTATTCTGCATTTGGCCATTACAGGGATTGTAACAGCCTCCATTATCTCTTGGATTTTCAGAGGGTCTGCCATTCTTGCAACCCCTCCGCTTTGTCTGATATCTGCAGGCACCTTATGTAATGCCATAACGGCAACAGCTCCTGCCTCTTCAGCAATCACTGCTTGCTCTGCGTTCGTAACATCCATTATAACTCCACCCTTCTGCATCTTGGCGAATCCTCTTTTTATAAGCTCAGTTCCAAATCTGAGTTTTTCAAGGTCTACTGGCAATTTTCATCACCCAAAAGCAAATCCATTATGCGATATTTAATTTCTTTGGATGGCTTGGTTCGATTGATCCATCTCCATTCAAAAGATAATTGATTTATACTCCCTAAGCAACATGATTCCGATGAATCAAAAAGGATTGTTGATCTCTTCGGTCGAGGGGAAATCTGGTAAGAGTGCCATGATTATAGCGATGGCCTCAATTCTTAAAGAAAAGGGCTATGAGGTTGGTTACTTTAAACCCTTTGGAACATCTCCGGAATACTTTGATGGTGAGATAGTTGATGGGGATGCTTTAAATACGGCTCGCCTTATTGGGGTTGAAGATGATATAGGGAATGTTTGTCCAATTGTGCTAGAAGTTCCTTATGCTGAATTTGTGAACATAGCAAGTCCAGAAGATCTGAAAGATTTGATAAGAAAATCTTATAAAAGGATATCAGAAGGCAAAGATGTTATTCTAATCGAAGGATCTGTGGATTATAAGATAGGTTCCTCGGTTGGTCTTGGTGATGTTGCGATCTCAAAATTGCTAGGCCTCAATGCCATTCTTGTTGTAAAGTACTCAGATGACTTCGTGCTCGATCGCGTGCTGGCAGCGAAGGAGCTATTCGGTGAGAGGCTGGAAAAGGTTATTTTTAACAAACTTTCAGGATACAAGAGATCGTACATTGATGGAATTGCAGGGACGCTCTTGAAAAAGAAAGGTATGGAAATTCTTGGAGTGATACCAAGAGATGCGATCATTGGAGGGCTCTTTATCGATGAGATAAAGGATTTTCTCCATGGAGAATACCTTGTAAATCCTAAAGAAAGCATGATTATAGAGAATATTATAGTCGGAGCTATGTCGCCTAACAGCGCCATAGAGTACTTTAGAAAAACGAAAAATGCAGCGTTGGTGACAGGAGGTGACAGATCGGATTTACAAATCGTGGCTTTAGAAATACCGAACATTAGGCTGATAGTATTGACTGGTAATTTGAGACCCTCCAAGTTTGTAATAGAGAGGGCGGAAAGAAAGGGTATTCCGATTTTAGTTGTGAGCGAAGACACACTTACAACCACAGAAAGACTGGACGAGATGTTTGATAGGGCGAGAATAAGGCCTGGAATAAAGCAGAAACGTGTTGTGGAGTTATTCGAGAGCTTTGTGAATGTTGATTCGTTTTTGGAGTATCTTGAGGGTTAGAATTTAGATGTTTGAGATACTTGAGATGTTTGAGACGTTTGAGATACTTTAGACCCAGCAAAGAAGAATCTTAATTGGGATGTTGTTTTAGTGACGGCAGAGATGCTGAGATGCTGAGTGCTGTACACACTGGCGGTATTGTGAGTAATCTTTCCAATAAGAACTTTTGATATTTCTTGTAATCTTGTAATGTTAAAATCGTGTGTGGAATCACGTTTGCTTAATTTATCAGCTTTTTATCAGCTCATATATAAGACTATTAACTTCTCCTAAACCCTCCATCTTTTTTACCTCATCCAGAGAAACCTCACCTTTCTCACCCTCTGACATACAAACGAACATTCCTTGGCTGAGGTATTTCCCAAAGGTTCTTGGAGGTAGATATGCGATCAAAGCCATCGTGCCAGGCTTAAAATCATCGTTGTTCGCCACAACATTCAATTTAAAGCTACAATCTGCATTACAGAGCCACAGATCATTTATCTTGTTTCTGGAGACTATCTCACCTCTGAAAAATCTGATAGCCTCAAAAGGCTGCGAAATCTCTCCCTGTCTAATTAGGTCGGAAAGGTTTGTTAGGTATTCCAACCAGTAAAGGCTCTGAATGGTGATCGGATCTTTTTCTAACCTTTTTACTTCCTCTCCAATCTCCACTGCAGTTGAAACAATTTTTTTGAAGCTATCAAAGTTGAGCAAGTCTTTTGGACTGAGATAGCTGTACTTCACATTCTGTATATCTCCAACCAGTGTTTTAAGTTTTTTCAGGTATTCTTTCCTTCTCTGAAGTTTTATGGCATTAAAAAGCTTTTCAAGCTCGAAAAGGGCTTTTTCAGCCAGTAAAATTCTGAAATCGTTTGGTGTATCCAAATTTTTTTCTAAGTTCATTTTTTCACCTTTTGTTTATTAAATCAATTCTAAGTGATTCTAAGTAGTTTTTATAAGTAGTTTTTACAACTTTACTCTACCCACCTCTGACTTTAAACAACCTCTCCCGAGATTATCACCACCAGTTTCCTCCAAAGCCAGTTCGGGCCTGTTTCGATGATTCTTATGTTTTCAAGGTTCGCAGCCTTGAACCAGGCGACGCATTGCTGGGTTGATGGAAAGAGCATAATCCCCTCCGCAAACTTTCTCGCAAGAAAGTTGTCTGGTTTTCTTGGTGCTAAGATTACAACTTTTCCACCAGGTTTAGTTACCCTTGCCATCTCAGATATACCCTTTTGTGGATTTGGCCAGTATTCAATGCTTCCTGCAGATATGCTCGCATCAAACGTATCATCTTTAAAAGGCAGGTTTTCAGCATCCCCCCTTATGAAATTGACGCCTGGAAGTTTCGCAATAGCTTTTTCCATCTGCTCGGGGGTTAAATCTAGAGCGATAATTCTCTCTTGGCTAATTTTTTCGGCAATACCTGAAGTTGTAAAGCCTGTTCCACATCCCACCTCAAGCACAAAGTCATTTTCTTCAAGAGAAGCCATCTCCACTACTGTCTTGAGCATGTGCTCTGCGTAGAAGATAGGATTGATCCTATCGTAAACTTTTGAAAAATAGCGATAAAACTTTCTCGCTCTTTTTTTATCTTCCAGCAAACCCATGTTAACGTTAAATTCCAGTTTTGTTTTTCGGTTTACCTCTGTTTTAAAAACTTCAACCTTTATCTTTGAAGAATTCGGCAAGAGGAACTTTTCCCTGCTTCTCCACCCTCATATTAATTTGAATGATATCACGGCTGATCACATTACCCCTTACCATCTTCTTCCTTCTCATTCCGTGCTCTCTAGGTATGTATCCAATTCCTCCACTAAGAAGTAGCCTCCTCCTAACGGTTCCAGGCAGATCTTTTCTCATGGGAACGCCATCCTTGTCACTTCCACCACATATTCTAAGCTCGTAATCAGGGGGAAGCTCAACTATGGTACCATTTATAACATCCCCGATCTTCTTCCCGATGAGCTTGTTAGCATTCGCACCGCTTATCACCTTCTGATACGCCAATCCCGTTAAAGGATCTGAAATCACAACCTTGAATTCCATTTCATCACCCCGTTAATCTTTATTTTATTTATTCGCTTAAACCCAAACCATTACACAAGCCTCGATTCCGGCATTTATTATTTGCCCTTGATTTCCTTGGTTTCAAACTTTGGTTTCAATCTTTAGTTTCAAATTTTCCTCAATCTGGACATCTAAACTTTCTAAACCGTGATTGAACTGTATTTATTTCCGGTTTATCCACTCCTATCTACCCCAAAAGGGGTTGTCTTTCCTCTTTAACTCAAGAAACTCTTTAAATACTTTCTTCGCTTCCTCGCTCAGAATATCCATCATGTCTCTCTCAAGCACCCTAGCATGCCTCTCAGGAATTTCAACGTAAAGGGTTTCGTCTCCACTCAGCTGTCTGCCTATAGTCACTCCATCGATGGAGATGGCAAGCTCCTCACCTTCTCTAGCTATAGCAACGTTCTCTCCTTCTTTCTGCATACTTCTCACAACTCCGGCTGGTGTACCATCAGGTTTAATCAGCTTTGCCTCTCTTTTAAGTTCTCCTGCAAGTATTCTCACTCCTATCACAGCGGGTTTGCTTCTTCTGAAGATGTAATCTTTCAGAAGTTTTATCTTGCACGGCTTTATCAACTCCTCAATTTTCTGTCTCTCTCTTGCTCTCTGCTCTTCCTCTCTCCATCTGAGGAAGTTATCAATGAGATTGTAGATTATTTCATCGATGAAAACCCTTATGCCGAACTTTGCAGCCTCTTCCTCGACTCCAGGAAGCATTTTCACACCAAATCCAAGGATAACTTTGTTCAGATCGTCTTTGTTCGCTGAAGCTTCGATAACATCCCTTTTGTCTATGTTTCCAACTTCAGCTCTCTTTATCTTGATGTTCGCCTCTTTTAGCTCATTTATTAAAGCCTCAAGCGATCCAAGGGTATCTGTTTTAAGAACAACCCCTTCTTCATCAGTTTTTATCTCTATTTCTTCGTATTCCTTGCTTAGTCTTTTCTTGAATTCTTCAATGTCGCTCTCACTTTCAACAACCTCAAACTCACTACCCGCAAGCACCCCTTCTAGATCCGCTGCGGTTATTTTGATTCCAGCAGCAGCTGTAACACTTTTCACGCTTTTAAACTTACTCTCCAGCCTTATTTCTTGGGAGGGTCTCGGCTTCAGAATCCCCTTTATGTGTGTGGCGATCACATCGTCCTTTCCTGAGATCACGATTCTGTCACCGACATGCAGTGTGCCATCGTAAAGAATGACATCACATGTAATACCGATTCCCTTTTCCTCCTTTACTTCGAGAATCGTGCCCTTCGCCTTTCCACTTACATGAAGTCTGAGGTTTTCTTCCAAATACTTCTGAGCCAGGCCAACGAGGACTAAGAGTAGTTCAGGCACTCCCTCACCCGTTAGAGCTGAAACTGGGATGATGGCAATATTCCTTGTGAAATCTCTGATCCTGTCGAACCTGTCGGCTGAGAATCCGTGTTCATAAAGCTTGGCTACGAGTTCGTAAAGCTTGTTGTCGAGCCTTCTCTTTGCCACATCCTCCTGCTGGTTGTAGCTGAAGAGGAAAGGCACGAACCCTTGGCTCTGCCATCCCGGGATTCTATCTATCTTGTTCGCAGCCACAACGAAGGGGGTTTTGAAGGTTTTTAGAATTGAAATTGCTTCTTCTGTTTGTGGTTTGAATCCCTCATTTATGTCGATTATCAGAATTGCTAAATCAGCCAGAGCTCCTCCTCTTTTTCTCAGATTCGTGAAGGCTCTGTGGCCAGGGGTATCGATGAAAAGCAAGCCGGGAATCTCGACTTCTCTCTGCCATATTCCCTTACAGATGTCCTTGATAACATCTATCGGAACCTCAGTTGCCCCTATGTGTTGGGTTATTCCTCCTGCCTCTTTTGCAACCACTCTACCCTTTCTGATCTTGTCAAGTAGGGTTGTTTTACCATGGTCGACATGGCCTAAAACCGATACGATAGGCGTTCTTAGCGTTTTATTATTTTTTTTATCTGTTTTCATAAATTAATATAAAAGTAATTACTATCTCTCGTAAATCCACTTATCGACTGCCCTCTCGTAGCTCAGAATCTCATCCGGATTGAAAAAGAGGGAAATCTCTCTCTGAGCAGATTTCTCTGAATCTGAAGCGTGAATTATGTTTCTTCCCAGATCCATTCCAAGATCTCCCCGTATCGTTCCTGGATCTGCTTCAATGGGATTTGTAGCGCCAACAAGAGTTCTGACAACCTTTATCGCGTTCTTCCCTTCAACAACCATCGCAACCACAGGACCGCTTGTGATGTAGGATACGAGTGCATCAAAGAACGGTTTTTCTCTATGCTCTGCATAATGCTCCTTCGCTAAAGAACCCTGAATTTTCAGCATTTTCATAGCAACGATCTTAAGACCTTTTCTCTCGAGCCTTGAAATGACCTCTCCAATCACTCCTCTCTCTACACCGTCAGGCTTTACCATCACGAATGTTCTCTCGAACCTCTCGAGTTCCATCGTTTCACCCTTTTCCTGTTTTACTTACTATTTTCACTATTTTACTTACTTATTTTCTTGCATATCTCTTTGTCCATTTTAGTTTTCTTGGATTCCTTCTCAGCTTTAGCATGTTTTTCTCGCACTTTCCAGAGCAAAAGTAGAAAACCCTTCCATCCCTTCGAACGTACATCTTTCCAGTGCCTACTTCAATCTCCTCGCCACAAAAGCTGCAAACATGAGTCTCCATAAATCTCACCTCTGAGGCTGAAAAAAGGGTGAATTATTTGAGAGCGAGTTTTCTCGCTTCTCTGGCAGTCTCCTTGATCATCAGGACATCTCCTACTCTCACGGGTCCAATGACGTTTCTGGTTATAATCCTTCCTTTGTTTTCTCCCCCGAGAACTCTCACCTTTACTTGGGTAGCCTCTCCATGCATCCCTGTCCTTCCTATGATCTCGATAACCTCTGCAGGCTGAATGTCCTCTTCATCCGCCATGTTTTCACCTCTTTATCTTTTATTATCTTGATCTTTTCAGGTTCTCTTTCTGTGTATTTATTATTTTTCCGTTATTTTTCCGTTTCCTTTCCCTATTTTTTTAGACCGTTAATTTTTGAAACCAAGTCTTTGAGTTCCTTTTTCGCCTCTCCCTCGTCGATCACGGCTACAGCAGCACAATCTACTCTTAAACCAGCAGCCTCACCCAGACGGCTCTTTGTATTTACGTAGAGATATGGAATATTTTTCTCCTCGCAGAGCAGTGGGAGATGGGCAACGATTTCAGGTGGATCAACATCTTTGGCTATATATACGAGTTTGGCTACCCCCCTCTCAACTACCTTTGTTGCCTCGTTTGTTCCTTTCTTGATTTTCCCTGTCTCTCTGAACTTCTCAAGCAACGCGAGAGCATCATTCTGCAATTCTTCAGGAACATCAAATCTTACATACACCATTCAAACACCTCCTTCCTTTAAGTCATCATTCATCGGCTCATGAATGAAGATTTCAATGATGTTTTAAACTTTTTGGTCTTTACAATTCTTTGTCCTTATTCTCTGTCCTTACTCTTTCTCCTCTTCCATTCCTTTTGTAAACCAAACTATCTTTTTCAAAGATTCGTTCTAGCTTGCCTGACCAAATTCGATCCTCCTCTCTCTCAAGGATTTTTTCGTAGATCCTTTCAGCTGTAAATATTTGTTGATTCAACCCACTTCGCCATCAAAAAATCAAAATAATTTCGAGCTTTGCTTATATTATCCAAATTTCAATGAAGTACTTTTTATTCTCAACATCCATAAGTTTTATAACTGTGTCAAATTGAATTATTTTTATGAAGAAAACTAAGATTTTTAGCGTAATTTTGCTTGCCGTTCTCGTTGCTTTTGTATTGGCAGTACACGGCTACCTTAACCTCTTTGCCCCCTTCAGCGGGGAGGTCTGGAAACTCAATTTCAAGACATATAAGGTAGATAATCCATATGGAAAGGCCACAGTCTACCTGGATAGCTATGGTGTCCCGCATATAAAGGCTGACAACGAAAAGGCTTTGTTCTATACAGTCGGATATGTTCAAGCAAGGGATCGTTTGTTCCAAATGGACTTGCATAGAAGACTGATGAAAGGGCAGCTTTCAGAAGTCTTTGGAGAAGATCTCGTTGATTCCGATATATTCCACATCAAAATGGATTTCTTGGGGGCTGCTGAAGCCAGTTGGAAAGAGATTGAGGGAACGGAGTTTGGAGATCTTATAGAGGCATACTGCGATGGCATTAATGCGTACATCTCCGAAGGAAATCTTCCGATGGAGTTCAAGCTCCTTGGATATAAACCGGAATCATGGAAACCTGTAGATGTGTTCCTTGTGGATAAGGAAATCTCCTGGGAGCTTACTGGAAATTTCTGGGATTTGGAGAGAGCGGTTATAGCAGAGAAATTACCTGAGGCGCTTGAACTTTATCCATCGTACCTGAACCATTCTTACCCGATCATAAGGACCGACAAAGTTAGCAAAGAACTTCTCGATTGGTTAAAGCCATTTGGGGCCAAAGAGGGTTATGGCTCCAACAACTGGATAATTTCAGGCAAATATACTGCGGATGGTAAACCGATCCTCGCAAACGATCCTCATCTCGCCTTAACGGTTCCACCGGTTTGGTATGAGATCCATCTCATAACAAAGGACATGAATGTCAGAGGGGTGACATTCCCAGGTGTGCCGATAGTTGTAATTGGACAGAATCAGTACGTGGCTTGGGGATTCACAAATGTTGGAGCTGATGTGATTGATTTCTACTATTACGTAACAAAGGGAGATAAGTACCTTTACAAAGGCGAGTGGATGGATTTTGAGAAAGAAGAGAGGACTCTTAAAGTAAAAACAAAGAAAGGACTCGAAGAGAGAAAAGTGGTTGTGAAAAAAACGATTCATGGGCCTATTATAGAGAAAAATGGGAAGGAGGTTGCGGTTGCCTGGACAGGATTTTCTGCGACGAGAGAGTTCCTTGCCCTTTACACCTACAACCATGCGAAGAACCTCCAGGAATTTCTTGAGGGTGTGAAGTACTTCGATGTTCCAGCTCAGAATCTCGTTTACATCGACAGGGACGGGAACATAATGTACTATCCGGCAGGAAGATTCCCGATAAGGCATATAGGCGATAAGGTGGTTCCTGGAAATATTCTCTTCAACGGATCGGCTGGTGAGGGGGAGTGGAAAGGCTTCAAGCCCTATGGACCTTCGACATGGGAAGGATTCATCCCCTTCGATGAAATTCCCCATCTGATCAACCCTGATTATGTGGCGACCGCAAATCAGAGAGTTGTGCTCGGTTACCAACACTATTTAGGCGATAGCGGCTACTTTTCAGATCCTTACAGGGGAATGCGAATATACGAGCTGATCGATGACGCTATAGCCAAAGGGAAGAAGATAGACATCGATTACGTGATGAAGATGCAGCGTGATATTTATTCAAAGCCAGCGGAATTCTTTGTTGCACAGATGGATGGTGTTAAGTTCTCCGAGAAAGCAAAACCGTGGGTGGAGGAACTCAAAAAGTGGGATTTTCAGATGAGAAAGGATTCGAGGGCAGCCCTTGTATTTGCCATCTGGCTCAAATACTACATTAACGAAACCTTTGGCGATGAGTTCTATTCGGCAGGTTTGAATAAGAATTACTATCCCAAGGTATGGGTGTTACAGAATCTCCCTCCAGACAGCAAGTGGTTTGACGACATCAGAACTGAGAAGAAGGAAACGAGGGCAGATATTATCACGAGAACGATGGATAAAGCGATTGAGGAGATCGAGAAAAACAATTACAAGGTTTACGGAGATTACAACAGGCTGAGAATGAACCATCCGTTCAATCTCGCTTTCCTGAACTACCCATCGCCACCAGCTGATGGATCCAAGTTCACGGTTTTCAACTTCAGGGTTGAAGGCAAACCTTTCCAGTCGGGAAGCAGTTGGAGGATGATTTCGATGTTTGACAAATCCTACTGTGTAATCCCAGGAGGGAATTCAGGCAATTACTTCTCAAAGCACTACAGCGATCAGCTTGAAATGTGGGTCAATGGGGAATACAAATCGATGGATTTTGAGATAAAGGATGTTGAAGAGGTAATCGAGGTGGGAGGATAGCAGAGGTGGTTGAAATGAAAGCGATACAGACAATCATAGGATTTGGTATCACATTCGCCATAACTTATTTCCACTGGACGGGACTGATAGCCGCTGGATTGGTTGCAGCTTTTGCATTCAAAGACCTCAAAAAGTCTTTGGCAGCAGGATTTCTTTTTGGACTCATTGTCTGGATTCTGTTCTTAGCCTACACGGTTTACAATGGAATTCTGGAGAAGTATATCGCTATGGGCATGGTTTTCTACCTTAGCATTTTGATTCCACTGTTAATTCCAACCTTAACTGCCTCGGTCAGAGGATTAGTTGAGTGATTGGGTAATCTGGGCATTGGATGAACAAAATTCACTTATCATCAAATGTTAAAGTTGAAAGTAAAGTGTGATATCATGAAGGTGTTAAAAGTAGACCTGAGTTTGGAGAAGACTAGTTACGATAAACTTCCATCGAGTTATTTAAAATTCATAGGGGGAAAAGGAATAGCCACCAAACTCCTCCTCGAATACTTACCACCAAAAACAGATCCCTTCTCCCCAGACAACCTCTTGATCTTCGCCACCGGCCCTCTAAATGGCATCGCTTTGAGCGGGGCTTCTCGCCTAACGTGCCACTTCAAGTCCCCGCTAACAAACGGCTATGGAGAATCGCAGTGTGGGGGATACATAGCTCATGCGTTCAAGAAAGCAGGAATAGATATTCTGTTGATAAAAGGCAGATCAGATTCGCCAGTATACCTTTTGATAGAGAACGGTAAGGACGGTGAGGACGGTAAAGGTGAGGCAATCATAGAAGACGCATCCAACCTCTGGGGAAGGGATTCGTTTGAGACTGAGAAAATTCTGCTGAAAAAACATGGCGGAGAAATCCTCACTATAGGCCAGGCTGGAGAAAACCTAGTAAGATTTGCATGCATAAACCACAGGAAGGGAAGACAGTTCGGCAGGGGAGGGGCTGGAGCTGTAATGGGCTCTAAAAATCTTAAAGCTATAGTTGTCAAAGGAGACAAAGAAGTCAAGCCTGCGAATCCTGAAAAACTCAAGGAATTCAGAAAATGGCTGAACGATTCTGCAAGAAAAACCCATGCAAGCATGACGAAGTACGGCACGCCTGGCATAATGGCTCTGACAAACGAAGCAAACGTTTTGCCAACAAGGTACTGGCAGAAGGGAAGCTTCGAAGAAGTAGAGAAGATCAACGCTGAAGCCCTATCGAAATACGTGGTAAAGAGCACCGCGTGCTTTGCCTGCAGTGTTGCATGCGGGAAGATAGTTAAAACAGCTGAGGTTGAAGTTGAAGGCCCGGAATATGAAACCCTATTTGCTTTGGGTTCGCTCTGCGAGAACAGCGATCTCGAGGATTTAATCAAGGCGGCAGAACTCTGTGATCGCTATGCCATGGACACGATAACGGCAGGCAACGTTATAGCCTACTGGATGGCTTTAGGCAAAGCTGAGTTTGGGGATTCAAAGCGAATCATCAAGCTCATAGAGAAGATAGCCCTTCGAAGGGAAGAGGGAGATCTGCTAGCTGAGGGAGTGAAAAGGGTTGCTGAGAAGCTTAATTCTGAAAAGGAGCCAATCCACGTTAAGGGACTTGAGCCAGCAGGCTACCATCCAGCGGGCCTCTTTGGCATGGCCTTAGCCTATGCAACCTCTCCAAGGGGAGCATGCCACATGCGAAGCTGCGCCTATCGCCCAAATCTCGTAGGAGCAATCGATCGCTTCAGCGTTGAAGGCCAGGCAGCTCTCGTCAAAGATCTCGAGGACTTCTATGCTGTTGTTGATTCGATGGTTCTTTGTCGCTTTCTGTGTTTGCCCATAATAGGCCCTATCTACTGGAAGGAGCTTTCCAAGCTCTATGAAATCGTCACCGGCGAAAAAATGGAGGTTGAAGATCTCAAAAAAGCTGGAGAAGAGATCGTCAACCTCATAAGGGAATTCAACCTCAGAGAGGGGATGGATGGAGAAACCCTACCGAAAACTTTCCTGAAAGCCATCGGGGAGGACAACTTTAGGAGAATGCTTGAGGAATACCACTCTTTGAGGGGTTGGAATTAAAGAATTTACACATAATTTTTATACATACTTTTAACTTCATTTTTGTATTTTTAACTTCAGATACATGAAAGATTTAAATATTTTGATGCGAGAAATAATATTGTGTCAGAGTGATAGAGGTGATCTAAAATGCCGGAACAAAACCCGTATGAGATGGCAAAAAAGCAGCTGGAAGATGCAGCAGAGATAATAGAGCTTGATAGAGGTATAGTTGACTACCTTAAAGTCCCAGACAGAGTTCTTCAGGTAAAGGTGCCTGTTAGAATGGACGATGGACGTATAAAGGTTTTCACAGGATATAGAAGTCAGCACTGCGGTGTTAGGGGGCCTTACAAAGGAGGAATAAGATACCATCCGGATGTAACGTTGGAGGAAGTAATTGCATTGTCCATGTGGATGACTTGGAAGTGTGCCGTCGTGAACATCCCTTATGGAGGTGGAAAAGGCGGTGTAGCTTGCAATCCCAAGGAGATGAGCGAAGCCGAATTGGAAAGACTTACCAGGCGTTACACAACGGCAATCCTGCCTTTACTAAGCCCGGACAGAGACATTCCTGCTCCGGATGTCTACACTAATCCACAAACGATGGCATGGATAATGGACACCTACAGCAACATCATGGGCTATGCTGTCCCAGGAGTTGTGACGGGAAAGCCTGTTGAAATAGGGGGAAGCGAGGGAAGAACGGCTTCAACAGGCAGAGGAACTGCCATAGCAGCGAGAGAGGCTGCCGAAGTTTTGGGAATTCCTATTAAGGATGCCAGCGTAGTAATTCAAGGCTTTGGCAATGTCGGCTACTATGCCGCCAAAATACTAGCGGAGTGGGGAGCCAAGATTGTTGCTGTTAGCGATTCCAAAGGAGGCATATACAGCGAAGCTGGTTTGGACGTTGACGAAGTCGCCCAACATAAAGCCTACACGGGAAGCGTTATAGGCTTTGACGGTGTGGAAGAGATCACAAACGAAGAGCTTCTCGAGCTTGAATGCGATGTACTAATCCCGGCCGCTTTGGAAAATGTAATAACCGAAAGAAACGCTGATAATGTAAAGGCGAAGATAATCTCTGAAGGGGCTAACGGCCCTACAACGCCTGAAGCTGACAGAATTTTAGAGGAAAAAGGAGTGTTTGTGGTTCCTGATATACTCGCCAATGCTGGAGGAGTTGTTGTTAGCTACTTCGAATGGGTCCAAGATCTAAACAGATACTTCTGGGATGAGGAGAGGGTTAACGCTGAGCTGGAGAAAGTCCTTGTGAGGAGCTTTAAAGAGGTCGTTTCAATAAAGAAGGAGTACGAGAATAAGAAGATCACGATGAGAGATGCTGCTATGATCCTAGCTTTGAAGAGAGTTGTTAAGGCTTTTGAGCTCAGAGGGTTGTGGCCTCAGTAGATTCTACTTAAACCTCTCATTTATTTTTTACTTAATCTTTATCTTTTAATTCCCGTGCTACTCGTAATAGAAGTTTGGATTTACTCTCCTTTTCACAAGTAACGTTTAACCATTTAGGCACTTGAAAAATTGAAAAGATTTTTCTTTTCGGAAGTCGAGTTTGCTTGGTGATTTTGTGGAGGTGACAGATATGCCGGATGTGTTGGATGTAAAAGAGAAGATTAAGAAGGTTGCGGTTCTAGGGGCAGGAGACATGGGGCATGGAATTGCTGAGGTTTGCGCTATTGCAGGTTATGAAGTTACGATGAGAGATATAAAGCAAGAGTTCGTCGAAAGGGGAATGAATAGGATAAGGGAAAGTCTTGCCAAGCTTCAGGAGAAGGGGAAAATTGAGAATGCCGATGAGATTTTATCTAGGATAAAACCGGTTGTTGAAATGGAAGAGGCTGTGAAAGATGCAGATTTAATCATTGAGGCAGTTCCTGAGGTTTTTGAGATTAAAATGCAGGTGTTCTCTGAATGTGAAGGCTTAGCCAAACCTGAATGTATCTTCACGAGCAACACTTCAACGATGAAAATAACGGAGCTTGCCAAGGCAACAAAGAGAGAGGATAAGTTTGCTGGCCTGCACTTTTTCAATCCGGTCGTGCTTATGAGGCTTGTAGAGGTTATACGGGGTGAAAAAACCAGTGAAGAGGTTATGCAACTACTCGTTGAGTTTGTGAAAAGTCTGGGAAAGGAGCCTGTAAGGGTTGAAAAGGATGTACCAGGCTTCATCGTGAATAGGATACAAGCTCCTTCAGGAGCATTACTGATGGCAATCATAGAGAAGAGAATTGCAACACCTGAAGAGGTTGATGCAACCATGAAGGGAATAGGCCTCCCAATGGGCCCATTCGAGCTTATGGATTACACTGGAGTTGATATTTTTTACCATGCGATGAAGTACTACTCTGAAACGATAAGCGAGGATTATGCTCCTTCGGAAATTCTTGAGAACATGGTGAAGTCTGGAAATCTCGGAAAGAAAACAGGGAAGGGCTGGTATGACTGGAGTAAAGGAAGGCCTGTCATTGAAGCTAAACCAAGCGATAGGGTAAGTCCACTGGACTTCACAATCGTTGAAATCAATGAAGCGGTGAAGCTTGTTGAGATGGGAGTAGCTAAGCCTGAGGACATAAATAAGGCCGTGAAACTCGGCTTAAACAGGCCATTCGGGCCTTTTGAGCTTGCAAAGAGCATGAAGGTGGAGCAGATAGTCAGTAGACTTGAGGAACTTTCAAAAGAGTTTGAAAAGGAGGTTTTCAAGCCTACAGAATCCTTAAAGGCAGGAAAGTTGCCTGTTGATTGAAAAATGACTTCAGATGATGTTGGTAGGAGTTAGTATCATTGGTGTCATTGCTAATGACGCAACTGATAAACAGATTGAGTACTATATCTTTAATTCCTTAATTTTTCTTAATTTCTCTTGATTTTCGTTTGAAAAGAGTTGGGATGCTTAATTAAAGATTTGTTGAAGATCTTCTCCACACTAGAATTGATATCTAAAGGAAGATTTAAAAAGAGTCTCAAAGAAACTCATTCATGGGATTCTTAAATCTCGAGATTCTCAAAAGATCCCAAAAAAGGATTCAAAAAGGTGATAGTATTGAATGCAGAAAAGGATTTCGATAAATTGAAACATCTCTTAGAACACTGGATAGAGCATAGTCAGGAACACACAATGAAGTATAAAGAGTGGGCGGAAAAGGTAAAAGATAAAAGGAGGGATGTGTCTCATCTCCTCCTTCAAGCTGTAGAAAGGTTTGAAGAGGGAGAGAAGTTTTTGGAAAAGGCAAAGAGTATTCTGGGTTAGATTGTGGAGATGGCACAACCAAAAAAGGTAGGTGGAAATGACGGGAGAACGGGTTAGAAAAGCTGCAATAAAAGCCGTGATATTTGATATGGACAACACCCTATTCGACTTTGTGGAGGCTAAGATTAAAGCATGCAGGGCTGTTATCGATAAGATTGGTAGAGGAGATGAAAGAGAGCTTCTAAGCTATTTCCTGAGATGGAGATATGGGTTTGAAGACCATGAGAACATCGAAGACTACTTAGTTGATTTGGGGGTTTTCAGTGAGGGTATTTATGAGGAATGCTGCAGAATTTATGATGAGGTAAAGTTCTCATCTATAGAGCCGTATCAAGGAATAAGCAAGGTGCTTGAGATGCTGAGGGATATGGGTTTAAAGCTTGCTGTTGTAACAGATGCCCTAAACGGAAACGCCGTAAAGAGATTGAAGAAGGCAGGACTAATAGGGTTCTTTGATGTCCTAGTTTCGGCAGACATGACAGGAAAGAGAAAGCCAGAGCCAGATTCATTCGTTTTGGCTTTGGATAGGTTGGAAGTTGAGCCAGAAGAGGCTTTGCTTATTGGAGATAGTATAAATAGAGACATCGTACCTGGGAAAAGGATTGGGATGCTAACGGTTTATGCCGCTTATGGAGATAGAAACTTTTTTGAAGAAAAGGTTGGAGAGGCAGATTTTACTGTAAAAGAACCTCTTGAGATAGTTGAAGTGGTGGAAAGACTGAGGGAGTGACTTGAAAGATCTCGTTGAAGTGGTTTTTGAATATTGAAAGCTCTATAATGCAAACTCTAAATTGGTAGATTTAGGCATTTTAAATAAACTGAACAAAAACCGGTTTAACAATCTAAAGTTTTAAGTTTTTAGTCTTTTTCGTTTTAATCCTGTTATTACCCTTGTTGTACCTTTGTTATTCTTCTCATGGGATTAAAATGAAACTTAAGAAGCATCAGATAAATCCAGTTTTCAAATGACAGATTCATCGAGCAGACATATGAATTTGAGCTTTTAACTATTTAAAGAGGGTTCAAAAGCAGTTTACAGAGAGGTCTATCTTTGAGTTAACTCAGTCACAGATCATGATAACATTTCAGTGGTTGGAGGTTATTCGCTAAAAGAGCTCCTGCAATAGTGAATTCCAACATGAACTGTGGGAGATGGATAGAGCTTTGAGAGCAATTCAAATCTTTTCAGAGTGTAATATGCATCAATGCTCCTAAAGAGAAGTCTAGTTTCTGTGGATACGTTAAAGATAATTATTAGAAAGATAACTTTCCGTTAACTATATATGCCCTAAATCCTAAAATCTATCATGGGACGGGTTTGGGATTTCTTAAGTTTATATCCAAAAGAGAGTACAAAAAGGGTTTATAGGGCTGGAATTTTTGATTTTTTCGATTTTGTATATGGCAGGAAAATCAGGAAAAAAAGAAAAGCAACCAGGGAAGAAATGGAAGAATATGAGAGGTTGGCAGAGGAGTATTTCACGAAGGAGAGAGATTACTTTGATGACATGCTGAGATTCATAGCATACATGAACGGGGGTCCACCGATAGGGCAGAAAGCGAAAATCGCTGGTGTTAAGGAGTTTCTTTCCTATTATGGAGTTGAGTTTACACAAAGGCAATTAAAACAGCTATCTACAAAGATGCCAAAAGGAAAGACTGCTAGGACTGCGGAGAAGGATATTGATACGGATATGCTTAGAAAAATCCTCACACATGCTGATTTGAAGCTAAAGGCTCTAATTCTAACGTTGGCTAGCTCAGGAATGAGGATAGGGGAAGCTTTACAGATTAGGCTATCGGATATTGATCTCTCTAAAGATCCTGCACAAATCGTCGTTAGAGGGGAGTACACAAAGAGCGGGGATACCAGAACAATCTTTGTTAGCGGAGAAGCTAAAGAGGTATTGAAAGAATGGCTTAAAGTGCGAAATCAATATCTCAAATCGGCCGTAGGCAGAAACAGAGGCCTAGTTGAAAAAGCTGAGGCAAAGGAGAAGCCGATTGCCGATGATCGCCTTTTTCCTTTCAGCGATAGAAATGTTCGAGAAATGTGGGAAAACGCTTTGAAAAAGGCTGGTTTGTGGAACAAGGATACTTCCACAGGGAGGAATCAGGTTAGAATTCACGCATTGAGGAGGTTTTTCAGGTCGCAGTTAGCCTTAGGCTGTCCGGTCGATATTGTTGAAGCATTAATGGGCCACGAAGGATATTTAACCGAAGCATATCGGAGATACACCCTAAAACAGATGGCCGAATATTATAAGAAAGCTGAACACCTGGTTACGATTTCACAATCGCAATCTATTGAGAAGATAAAAGAGGAGATAAGATCAGAAATGACGGAAGTTATTGAGCGATTAGTTTTGGAGAATAGAGAGCTGAAAGAGAGGCTGAATAGGATAGAAAAAGCATTTTCGGCGTTTGCTAAGATCGCTATGGAAGATCCTGAGAGTTTGCCGATGCTTAAGGAGTTTTTGGAGAAAAAGAAAGATTAAAAAAAGCCTTCATCTTCAAATATTTCATCTTCATCATCCTCATCAACTTCATAAAACTCTCCAAGCTCATTTAAATAGACTCTCCTCTCCTCTCGTGGTTTGTCGCATTCTGGTGAGGTAAGGGCTACTGGTCCCCATCCCTGCGCAGTATGTTGCGGTCTTCCAGCACGCATAAGAATCCAAGCGATTTTTTGAGGTATTAGCATTATTCCTACCCCGATATTTTCAGCTACAATCTTGCCTATTAGCTTACCGCAGTTATGGAGTCTTCTATAGAAGACAGACAACATTGCTTCATCGATGTCTCCATGATATTCTGAGATCATTGCATCAAAATCGCCCGCCTTGACTAGATCATCAACACTTGGTAAGGTGAATTCTTGCCTGAGTTCATCCTTTAGATGCGACCAAATTACAGATGCTACCGTTGAAATGTTGTTTAAGATCGTAGCGATAAGATACAATACATCATCCACGACCAATCTACCTTTTTCTGTGCGATAAACCCTCCAAACCTCTATAATTTCATCACCCGTTCTAGGATCTCTTAAATAACGATCTTGGAAAAGTTCTCTAAACCACTCGGAATTGTAAATTATTTCAATAGCTTTTTTATCTTTTTTTCTCATCTTTATCCGGCTTCTCTTTTCTTTCATCTCTTTTTGCAAATATTCAATGTATGGTTTTGCCGTTGATGTAAACTTTTGACCTCTGAGTTTATAGCCATCCACAGGCTTGAGATAACCAACTTTCAAAAGTTCTTGCCTTGCGTTGATGACTGGCATCTGGTTTACATTTCTTACAGTTTTCAAGTTATAAATCAGCTTAACAACCTCACTCTGTGTTTTAGGATACATCCATGCTAAGTAACAAGCAGCACACATGGTTGGTTTTTGCAGATCATCTAAACTACACTTTTTCTCATCTCGTGTAGTTAACGACGTCATAAATGTAATTAATTGCTAAAATGTATATATATTTTTCCGTGTAGCATCAAATATGGAAAAGATTTGGATTAAAAGAACGCTATCAATCGACATAGAGACGGCAAAACTATTGGAGAAAGTCATGGAAAAAACAGACCAAACGGCTTCACGGTTTTTTAGAGAGAAAATAAGAGAGGAAGCTCAAAAACTCGGTATTTTGGAGGTGAGTAATGGAGCTTGAAGAGGTTCTCAGAGCAATCGAGGATTTTGTCGAGTGGTATGAGAAAAACCGAAAAATAAGGAGGAGTAATAATGCCAACAGAGATTATTCGTAATACTAATTATTTAAAGCTTTCGAAACAGGGACGGAAACTTGTAAAGTTTGATCGAAATGGTAAAATTTATTTTCCAGCGTTATATCGAAAGATTTTCCGAGGATACCGATTCTACCTTGAACTTGCCGATGGCAAGATCGTTCTTGACCCGATAAAGCTTGATGACGGACTTGAGGAGGAGATAAAATGACGTTTGAGCTTGTAGAGATCGAGCCAATTAGGGAGAGACCAGGATTTAAAGCGTTTTTCAAGGGCGACAAAGAAGAGCTTCTCAGTATCACGATTGAGAAAAAAAAGGGAAGTTCAAAATCCTCTTGATGAACGACAATGAAAAGAAGGCTGAGATCTTCGCCGATTCTTGGGAAGACCCACCGATAAGAAAAATCGGGGCAAGCCTAAGGTATTTAGGATTCAAGCCGAAAGAGGAGGAAGTTCGAGGACTATTTTTAGACTTACAAAACGACGAAAGAAGCAATTGGATTTATAACTGGACTCCACCCACGAAAGAGCTGGAGATCAAAGAAAAGGAGAATATTGAGCAGAGGGCACGAAAACTCTTAAAAGATCCGTTGTTGCTTCAAAAGATTCGGACAGTTCTGGACTTCAAGATTGCGGGGTTGGGAAAGAAGAAGTTGGGAGTTTTTCTAGCCCTACTCACAAAGAACTTGAAGGATCCAAAAGAGAGAACCTCCGTATGCATTTATGGTAAGTGGGGCGAGGGAAAAAGCTATCTGATCGAGAAGGTTCTTGAACTCTTTGATTGTGAACGAATGAATTCGGCGACATTAGCCGGTATTTACAGGGATTCTTTGAAAGACAGGAGATATTATGACGGCAAAATCCTCTACTTTGGAGATATTGGCGATAGCATCCCAGATGACCTTGAACAGGTCTTCAACTTCTTTAAGCAACTAATCACCGAAGGAAAAGCAGTTAAGAAATTGGTCATGGATCAAGGAGGAGACCTTGAAACAAAAGATCTAGTTTTGGAGGGGTTCCCGATCCTAGTTTGGACCGCACAAACAACACCAGATGATGAGCAAATATTAAGCCGTGTATTACCAATGGAGCCAGACTTCTCAGAGGAGCAGAGAAGATTAATTCAAGAGCACAGCAGTTTTGAGAACGAATTACCTGAAGAGATGATTTATCCGAAAGAATATCGAGAACTTGAAAGGATCGTTAAAACAGCATTGAAAATCCTTGAAAAAGAATCCTTACCGGTGATAAATCCCTTCGCCAGGTTGATTAACTCATGCATGAGCATACACAGTCCGAATATTAATCGTGATCGGCAGAAGTTTTTCGGGATCGTTCATGCCTTAACACATCTTCACCAATATCAGAGAGCAAAGATCAAGGTTCATGGAAAGGAGTACGTGGTTGTAAGCCCACTAGACGTTGTGAATGCCCTTTATCTTGTTGGAGAAGAATTTAAAGCTCTATTTGGAGCCCTTGACAAAATATCACAGAAAGCATACCGAGTCATCCAAGAAAAAGTTGATCCTATAACGAAACCCCTCAAAGAACTTGAGGAGGACGCCAGTAACTTCGAAAATCCTGACTTGAAAATAGAGGCGACCATTGAGTTGAGAACGAAGGGTTTCACCAATGAGGATCTAGCCGATTGGATGAACATTCACCCAAAAACGGCATGGAAAATAACTACAAAGCTGAAAAGAAAAGGTCTTCTCGATAGAAAGAAAGAGGGGAAAGCTTACAAATATTATTTACTACCTGAATATACAGAAAGAAGTAAAACGAATGGTTTCGTTCTCTTTGATTCTCGGAGAATGATTGAAGGCTTGATTAGTGAAAAGGAGTTAAGAGAATGGTTGAATCGTTACAATTTTTCAATCTCTCTAGAAGAGGGGATGGAAAAAATTTATTTCATAAATCAAGATGATCTTGAGAGTACACCCACACCCGAAGCGAGAGTTTTTGAATTTTCCCTTATACCTTTCTGGGACCATTTAGAAATGAAACTAATGGAGCCACCGTTCAGCTTTAAATCGTGGTTGAAGGAAAGTTTCCTTCTCGGAGAACGAAAGAGAACGAAAGAAGAGAGTTCAGAAAAACCGGATGAGGAGAGTTCAAACCAAGGAGAGAAGGAAGATAACAGCGAGTTGGGGAAAAAAGAAGAAGAGGAGACCGTTCTCGATTTAACAAGCGAAGGAGATAGCGAACTGTTAGAGGTAGATAAACCTTACAAATGCTATTGTGGCGAAAATTTCGACTCACGAGAGGAATTTGATAAGCATGCCAGCTTTTGTGAGAGGTTTCAAGCGGTTCAAGCTAGAGAAGCTAAGTACGGAATAGATTCTCCTTGGAGGAGAGAGGATGAGGATTAGAGAAGTACTCACCGATGAGTTAAAGAAGCATTACAAAGACAGATGGCCTAGAGAATTTGGCCACAAGTTTGATCACTCTTTTATGAGGAATGAAAGAGTCAACGATCAATATGAAGTTAAAAACCTGTTAAAATTCTATGATTTCCTTGATTGTTATTGCTCAGTTTACGCATTCAGGGAATGGCATGATTTAAGTGAAATCAGAAAGCAGTCTGCTATAATAGATACGATTGTTTTTGATTTGGATTCTGAAGACCTCAGAGTTGCATTCAAAGAGGGAAGAAAGCTTGTTGAGTATTTACTAAGCAAAGATACAACTCCACGAGTGTATTTCAGCGGACGACGGGGTTTTCACGTCTATCTTGACTTTCCACCCATTGAACTCAAGAACAAGAGCGAAGTCATCAAAAGGTTTGGAATCAGGATAAGAGATGAGCTTAACTTAAAAACTGTTGATTCACATGTATTCGAGGTTAGCCGACTTCTTCGGGCTCCTTTCTCAAAGCATAGTGGGAGCGGACTCAGGTGCACTCCGATAAAACCGGATAAGTTTATTGAAATGGATCTCATCAGCTTGAAGAGTTTTGTAAAGCACTCTTTCTCACCGATTGAGGTTCACGAAAGCAAATGGGCTTTAAAAGAACTCCGTTATGAGGACTTCAAGCTCACGACGAACAAAGTACTTCGCCAGATCCAGAGGAGGAAGATAAAGAGGCTCAAGAAAGATAAAAGCCTGGCTCCATGTATCAAAGCAATCCTTCAGAGGTTGGAAGAGGGAAAAAATCTCACTCATTTTGAACGTTTCACCTTGGTGACGAACCTAGCGAATTTGGGGTGGGATAAAGAGAGGATTATCGCTCTATTTGAGGAACGGGTTCCTGACTGGGTGCGTGAGAGGACGGAGTATCAAGTCAATCATATCGTTGGTAATGGATACAAAAGGCCGAAATGTGCGACTCTGAAGGCTGAAGGACTTTGTATCCCCTCATGTCCGAGAGTTGGGAGGGTAGAGGCATGAGTGTAAACATTTTGGCGGTTTACACCGAATTGAAACAGAAACAAAAGCAAAAGAGGAGGAAAATCCGAATTAGAACCTGTTATCAATGCCTACATGGTAGGAGGTATGATTCCCAAGGTAATGAAGTAATGAACAAGCGTATTTTCTGTAAAGCTTGGCAAGGCGTGGTTTATTTAGGTTCTGCCCGATATTGCGAGCTATTCGAGCAATATCAAGCTCCTCATGAGAATAAGAGGAGGAAAAAATCGAAAAGGAGGTGGTAAAAACGAGCATTTTGTCTATACAGTACAAAAAACGGTATTATTGCCGAAAGCACGGATATTTAGATCGCTGGAAGCTGAAAGAGAAGTGCTTTCCGGAGAGGTGTAGAAAGCTCCTCTGCAGGTGGTAGGAGGTGGTAGAATGGAGATTAAGGCAGAAAAAACCACAACGCGGTTTTATTGTTCGAAATACCGAAAATTCGTTCCATATCGGACCGTAAGATCGAAGTGCTCGCCTCATCGTTGCCGATCTTTGTTTGAGCTTTGAGACTATCAGAGTGGAAGAAGTTGAAGAAGAACGGAGGGCTCGGCTTGATCCCTTGCTTTCGCTGTAAGAAGGTGAACTGCGTTGATTTTGGTAGTGAAAACTGCCAGTTTGAACTCGCTCCCTGGGCCAAATACCTCAAGGGAAAGGATTTGGCGATTAAAGGCATAGGTGGTCTGCATGTCAAAAAAAGTTAAGCTACCTACCGACTACATACGTTTTTTGAAGGATCAAGGTCTATCCTTGAGCGAGATAAAGGCTCGGTTGTACTATGAAATGGGAATCGAGGTTTCAAAGGCAACGTTGAGCCGGAGGTTGAGAGAATGAGAAATATAAAAAAAATTTCTACAAATCAAAAAATCCCTTCGGATGTAGATAGTTTGAGATTTTTAAGAAAACTGTTGTCGTCCCCTCCAAAAAAAGGGGTCTGATGGGGGGTGATGTCGGTGCGTGATGAACCAACCCCAGCCTTAATTTCGTTGAAAATAAGCAATAATGAGGAAGGCAGGATAATAGAGCTTACAGTACAATCTGATGACGGAATAGAAGCGGTAGAGGAAACCTTCAATCGTGTTCTCAGTCAGATCTCATCCTTTCTCCACGGCAAGAGTGGAAGCTCGGAGGTTGACGTCGTATGAGGGAGGGATTTTATCGCTATTGCACAATTTGCGGGGTTTCAAACTTTAGCGAACCGTTAAGAGCTTACTCTGACGGTTCAGGAAAGTTGTGGGTTTATCTGTGTTATGAATGTGAAAAGAAGGTCCTGAAGGTCACGGGTGGAGAAATACCATTGAAAAAATTAAAAGAGCTGGGAGGTGGTTTCTTTGGAAGAGAAAAAACCGATAGTAGGAGCGATACCCAAAAACTCTCTGATCTCAGTCGAGAGCTTAGCCTTATATTTGGGTTGCTCGGTTGAAGGCCTTAAAAAGTGGCTAGCCAAGAACGAGAAAACCGGAATTCGCTATCGATCAATAAATGGCAAGTGGGTGGTTGACACGGATTCATTGATCGAGTCTGGGACTAGCGAAAAGTAAGGCCCATATTCCAATGTGATCGGATACATTCCAACTGTATCCAACATTTTTTCGAAAGGCAAATCTTAATACCTCTGAAAGATACTTAAGCTCAGAAAAAATTACTCGATTCTTTTATTTTAATCTGTGAAAAATATCCTTTGGTATAGACACTTAGATATTATAGCAATTTGTCGCTGTTGGTGTTACTTTCAAAACTTTTTGTATATGGTGATAAAAGATTTAACAGTTAATTAAAAATTTTTCTGTATATATAAGTTAGGTAATAAAGAAAAGCTTATAAAACAGAAGAAATAATCCCCACATAAGGAGGTGAACACCCGAAGGTTTAAACCTGGGTACGTGGTTATGAGACTCAGAAATGATGATAAAGGAATGGCTGGTCTTCAGGCCCTCATCGGCGTCGTTATAACTCTAGCAGTGATTGCTATCCTCTTCCAGATCGTTCCAATGCTGGGATACAAAGTCGAGAGTGCTGTCAAGGTTGGAGCGAACAGCCAGTGGAACGCAAGCGTAAACTCAAATCTACCTACCGGTTACGGATTCTGGGCTGACAATGCTTCACTGATAAGCATTGTTGTCCTGATTGCGTTGATCAGCATCGTCATCGGGTACTTGGTTGCAACAGGGCGGGTATCCTTTGGCGGAAAGGAGTAAAGCAAAAAAAAGCGCTAGCGCTTACGTTAGATTGAAAAATTTCCTTTTTTTAACGTTCAACCTGTAAGTCGGTTGTGAGTGGTGCCAGGTAGTTGGAAGTTAGAACCTCGCTGTTATCTTCTATTTAGTTACATCCAAAAATAGATGGAAACTCATTCGCACCTTTACCTAATCTTCCTTTCTCTCCATCGCTTCCTTAATGAATGATTTCTCACTTAACCATGCGATAACGATATTTCTGATTATTTCAGCGTCCTTATCTCCAATCTTTCCTTTGAGGTTTTTTTCTATAACCTCCCATGTTCCCCAGGGTATGGTTACGATTATCCTTTTGCCTTTGTACTTACTACTTTGACTCATAGTAGAATCTAATTAGAAAACTTTAAATAGTTTACTACTCTATTTAGATACTAAATAGAGTAGGAGGTGGAAATATGGAAGACGGAATGGAGCTTGGTGAGATAGAAGTGAGGAAGTGCGGAAAGTTGTATGAGATCAGAGTGGGAACCCTAGAAATTAGAAGTGGGGAAATCTCGGCAGAGCGACTATTTACAGGGATAGGGCTTCTAGCAGAATCTCTTTGCTACCTAGAGGCTGAGATCTGAGCAGTTATGGAGGTGAAAAAGATGGAAGAAGTTGAGGTGGGAATTCCGAAGGAAATGTATGAGTGGGTAGAGGAATTTATTGAAGGTAGTAAGTGGGGTTTTGAGGACGTCGAGGAGTTCGTAAGGCATGCTATTAGACGAAAGATGTTCGAAGTTAAAGGGATAAGGAGGAGATGGAGAAGATGAGAATAAGCAAGACCTATAAGCTGGAGAAAACCTATCTTGGAGATGAGAACGAAAACGGAGAGCCAATATACTCCCTTCCATATATTTTTATTAAGCTGAGGAACAAAAGTGGCAAGATCGATTATTGTACGGAGTCTTTCAATGAGATGGAGCTCGAGCTCGATTCAACAAGGTTGGTCATGCGTTTTTGGGGAGAAAATGACGAAACTGAGATAGCCATAACTTTTGATGCGGTCAGAAAGTTGTTGGAGTTTGTAAGAGAAGAGATGATCGAGGTGGTTTAGGTGGAGCCCGTTTTTTGAAATTGGAGAAGAAAGCTATCGAAGTTAAAAGTGAAACAGTATTTTTAAGCTTTCTAGGTTTCCTAACCATCATAACGCCGAACAATTTCTGATTAAATAATAACCGGAATGCTTACCTCTATTTCGTCGTAAGGAACGATGGGTTTCTTACTCCTCCTCTTCTTCCACTTTTCTTCCCTAAATTCAACAAATCCAAGCTTACTGAGGAACTCGAGATCTCTCATAACAGCAGATCTATCCCTCTCGAGTAACTTGGAGAGCTCGTAAATACTACTTGGCCTCTTATTCTTAATTATCTGAAGAATTCTGATCCTTTCAGGGGTGAGAATCTTTCTCAGATCATCGAGATTATCCACTACAATCTTCTCATCCTTAAACTCTTCTCTTTCCTCGACCTTCCTGAATGCGTCAACTATCTCTTCCAGATCCTCCTCTAAGGGCCTAACAATAACCTTGATCTCCTTAACTCTCATACATATCCCTCCTCAACTTTTTCACATCCTCGAGGAACTCTCTTACTAGTTTTTCCCAATCCTCGAATTCTATCTCCTCCTCCCTATCGAAGTAATGCTTGTGATGACCTTTTCCCCTCTCGTTATCGTAACCGAGAACTCTCCTCCTCCCTCCCTTGATGTAAGCAAGGGAATACTTCACTCCTTCCGGAAAGTCCTCAGATTTCGGGATTTCCCATATCTTTATTTCCATGATGTCTCCTTCTGGGAAGATTCTCTTCAGGTGGTATCTGAGTTTTGCCACCAATATGTGATATAAAAGGTCACATATTTAACTATATCGGAACTTATATTGTAGTATAGGAAAAATTCCGAAATTACCATTGAACCACCCGAGAGCTTTATAATATACGCCGTGTGGAATTTTATCAGGTGAGATAAAAGGATGTTGAGGTAGGTTTTTATTCTGAAACATTTTATTTTCTCAGAGGGGCGAAAAGAAAGGTATTTTGGCACGGTTTGAAATATAGTTAATTATCTATTGGAAAGACAACTGCTTAATAAAGATAATTAATAATCAACTAAAACTCATGTGATGTAAACGATGTTTGATACAGGAATAATATCACTTGACTCCCAGCTTAGGTGGATTCCTATGTGGAAAGCTCATCCTAATTTTAGAGGAACTAATACCGAAGGAGAAATATTCACATTCCATGTCTCAATTGAGGAGTAAAGGAGAGAGAGAGAGAAAAAGTTCTTTACATTACCATCGACCATCCAGAAAAGGAAGTGATAGAAGATCTTAAATTCTACTTTGATTTCACGCCAAGCGATAATTTCGAGATCCTTGATCTTTTTATCATAGAACCACATCGCTTCTTGAAGGAGAGACGTGAGATCTTTTATAAAAAGCATTTATAAAGAGCACAAGAAGAAACTACCTCAGCGAGATAAAGTATAGATTGAACAAAGAAAATTATGATAGAGTGGTAACAAACAATCTAACCTATTTCTTGATGAACTACAGTTTCGAGGAAGTAAACTCATTCCTTGGAGATTTAAACCTCCTTGCGAAGGTAAAAGATTACTTATAACCCTTCTCCTAACTAAAAACATGTTTGACAAAAGAATCGAGACGGCTATAAAGCATCAGAGTGATGGAGTTATCGAACTCACCCTCAAAGAGGTTGAAAACGAGACTCAGCAAAGGTTGAAAGTGATAAAACTCGAGAGATACGTTGTTCCTAAGAACATCCTTAGGTGTGAACTTACGGGTAAGGACATATCAGGGGAGTTGCTGATGAGGGTTATGTAGCCACCGTAATTATAAAAAGTTGTAACATCATAACAAAGATTATGAAATACAAAATTTTAAGCGGTTTTATCGAGGTTGAGGGTGTAAGAAATTATTTCGAATCAATAAAAAATTGTGAGGCTTCAATTATAGATGCTAATTTTATCATATCAATAGACAACGTTAAATTTGCAGCGGAGAAAGCAATAAAATCGTGGCGAGAGGGTAAAAACATTGCAAAAATCCTTCCAATGGAAATTTTGCTCTATGCCGCAGCTACAAGGCAGATAAAGGATGCGTTGAAAATAGGAATAAAAGAGGGTAAAAATACAGTTTATGTTGTCTTGCTGAACTGCTATGAATTGCCAGGATTTAAAAAGAATAATTTTGAGAAAATTGATCCCAATGAAAACCAAATAGAAAAAATAAAAGAATTCTATAGTATAAGTGATAAAGAGTTGGAGATCGTGGGTATCGAGAAGATAGACCTCCTGATCAGAGAAAGAATCGCTCTTTTTGATATAAGCAAATGATTGAAAAGTTGAGAGAAAACCATTTTCAGGTTTTAAGCCATTTTCTCATTTTCTCAACTTCAGTATTTTAGGAACTTCCCTCTCATAAGGCGGGAAAATAACTCCTTTTTCTGTTATCAAGGCGGTGACATACTTGAAAGGTGTGGGATCGAAGGCTGGGTTGTAAACCTTGACATTCTCTGGAGCTATTATGCAGCTTCTACATTTCACATGGCAGTACTTCAGCTCATCTGCTGATCTCTCCTCTATCACAACATCCTCCATTTTCTTTTCCCAATCGAAAGTTGTCAGAGGAGCTGCTACGAAGAAAGGTATTCCATGCTCTTTTGCAAGCACAGCAAGCGTATATGTTCCAATTTTGTTAAAAAACCCATCCCTGACAATTCTATCAGCTCCAACTATCACCTTATCAACCATTTCTTTCTGCATCACGATTCCTGCCATGCTGTCCGTGATAAGGATGACATCAATCCCATCTCTAAGAAGTTCCCAAGTTGTAAGTCTTGAGCCCTGATTCAATGGCCGGGTTTCACAGGCAAAAACCCTAACGTTCTTACCCTCAAGCTTTGCACTCTTAATGACACCCAAAGCTGTTCCCCATTCGACAGTTGCAAGGCTTCCGGTGTTGCAGATCGTAAGGATGCTGTCTCCATCCTCTATGAGCTTGGCCCCAAAGCCTCCCATCAGCTTGTTCCTGATTATGTCCTCTTCGGCAATCTTTTCAGCCTCTTCAAGCGCTTTCTTTCTGGCTTCCTCTATCGATGAGGCTTCAAAAACCTTCTTTAGAACTCTTTCCACCCCTACTCCAAGGTTCACTGCAGTAGGTCTTGCATTCGCCAGTTGATTTGCCCTTTCTTTTACATAATCCTTAAATTCCTCAAAATCTTCGAATTTCTTTTCACGAGTTGCCAAAACAACCCCATAACCCCCAGCAGCCTCCAGAGCCGGTGCACCTCTGATTGCGAGCCTTTTTATAGCTTCAATAAGCTCATCGACCGACCTTATCTCAAGAATTTTAAAGGTCTCGGGCAGAAGAGTTTGATCGATCATCTTGATGCAATCTTCCCAGAAGATCGTCCGCATGATTCTAAAAGGATCTGGGAATTTTTAGATTTTATGGTATTGCCTAGTATTACCGATCGCCCAAAAACGAATTAAACAGATAGATCTACTTATAGATCGGTTGTGATTCTGCAAGGGGTGTAGATACATCTCGGTTCCTGAGTAAGGTAATCGCCGGTTAAGGCAAAGGCTCTCGCTCTTGAACCGCCACAGATTCTACGATACTCACACCTTCCACACTTTCCTTTCAGCTTCTCTGGGTCCTTAAGATCCTTGAAGATTTTGGATTCGTTATATATTTCTTTTAAACTCATTTCTCTTACATTTCCTGCCACCAAAGGAAGGAAACCACTTGGATAAACCTCGCCCACATGGCTGATGAAGAACATCCCTCTTCCATCCGTTATCCCCATCATCCTTTTTATGCCATCTGCAAGGCTTCTCCCATGCCCTCCAGCAACTATGCTTCCTGCAGATTCGGATTTAAGTTCGGCTTCAAGTCCATCAATTTGATGAAGGAGATCATAGTAAAGCTCCGATACTTTCATCTCCATCCCTGCATCCCTCTGCAACTCAATCCTCCTGAGATGGGTTGCGGCTGAACTCTTGATATTCAAACCAGTTTTCTTTGAAACGTCGTATAGCCAGTTTAAGATGTCTTCAAATTCTTGTGAAGAGGGCATATACTCTATCTTCGCCCTCCCTGTTGGAACCACAAAGAAAACATCCCAGAGCGTTGCCTCATTCTCGATCGCAAGTTTAGCTATGTTCGCGAGATCATGCAGATTGAATTTTGTAACAGTTGTGTTTATCTGAGTCGAGATTCCAGCTTTCCTTGCATTCTTCAAAATCTTCATAGACTCTTTAAAAGTTCCTTTTATGCCTCTGAAACCATCATGGATGCTCTCATTGCTACCATCGATGCTGATTGCGATCCTTGAAACCCCAGCTTCTTTGAGGGATTCCAAAACTTCGGAGGTTGCCAGATCTGTGCCACTAAATGCCATTGCAATTCTTAACCCGCTGTTCACCCCGTACTTAACTATATCAAAAACATCTTCTCTCAAAAGGGGGTCTCCACCCGTGATAACAACCAAAGGATATGGTTTTCCAAAAGCCTTTATCTGCTCTATAACTTTTTTCGCCTCTTCAAAGCTCAATTCGTCGGGATGCCTTTCCTTCTGAGCTTTTGCCCTACAATGCTTGCATGCAAGCTTACACGCCCTCGTTAGTTCCCAAAAAATAATAAACGGTCTTTTATTAAGATCCAGCATTTTTATCCTCCTATATTATCAAGAAATTCGAAATGTATTATGGTAACGAACTCATTTTCTTCAATATTTCCATATATTCGTTCCAGTTCCTTGAGTAGTTCTTCTTTTGAGGAAAAACCATCTTCCACCGCATCGGAGTTATTCAGCTCGGAAACCCTTTTAACAACCACCTTAACAATCCTGCCCATTCCAAAAGATTTTCCTCCAGCGGTCAGCTCAACCTTCTTCCCCTTTTTATAGAGCTTTATCCCCTTTCTTATCGTACTCTTCTTTTTTCTTTCCAAAATCATATCTACAAACTTCTCATCGAAATTTATTGAGTTAAGTTTAGATTTAAGCTTCTCGAGCCTCGAATCATCTTTCATTGAACCCTTCATTGAACCTTTCATTGAACCACCCCCATATTTTACATACTGCCGAATGAAGGATGCTGTAAACTCTACCTTCCTTCAAAAGCTCTCCAAATTCCCACCAACCCTTAAGCTGCAAACATTTCTGGATAATAACTTTCTCTTCTTCTTCAGAAAGTTCAACATGATCTCTTTTCAAGAAATAGTACCTAACCACCGGCCTAACAACATCCGACACGTATTCGTAGAGGCTTATACCCTCTATGTATTTCTCCATTCTGGAAACATCTATCGCCGATAACTTAGGCTTCCTCACGTCATAATCCCTTTCAAGGGTACCGAGCAGCATAGAAGCGGTTTCTCCATCTAAATCCCTGAGCTCGTCCGACAAATATTCAACGAGTCTTTTTATGAAGTTCGAGTTAAGGATCTCTAATCTTTCTTTAAGTCGTTCGACCAAAGCCCTTACCACGACAACCGTATATTCCCCCGAGATTTCATTTCTTTGAGGGGTTATATGCAGAGGGATAAAGCTATTTTTCCTCCAGAACCTTAGAAGCTCAGGCGATACTCCAAATCCAGAGCCGACCCACTCATATCCTTCTTTTTCAGCCCACTCCACAAGCTTTCTTAAAGCGAAGCTTCCTATACCCATGTCCATTACATCCGGATGGGTTGCTATTCTTACAACCCTCAGACCGAGGGTTTGTGGAAAGTTCGCATCAACGTGGTGTTTTACTATAATATCAGGGATTATCTGACCTTTTGGCTTGTAACCCCGCATCATCTCCGAAATAAGATCATCGTTAATACCACCTTCGATTGCTACATGTAAAGAACAAACTGTCTTTCCATTCGCTGAAACCCTGAAAGCAAGATGGTTAGGCATATCGAAGAGGATAACAAGATCGGAGGGTCTGTTTCGATAGTGGGCTAGGATATAAATCCCGAAAAATTCGCTTAGAAGTTCTTCGTTTTCAATAAATTCGTCCTTGTCTAATAGCTCAAAGCTTAGATTTCCAGCTGTGATACACTCGATGTCATTTTCACCCAGATTTACAGGTTTTGAGTCAAGAAGTAGGGTTCTGTAAAGCCATTTCTCAACGGGATCGCCTTTTCCATACCTGATTGGCTCTTCCAGTGAAATCCTTTCAATTTCAACATTTTCATCTTTCTCAAGCCTTCGGAGAAATCTGACACTGAAACTCCTGCCTGAGCCTTCATACCCATGGATAGTTGAGGAAAAAATGGCATATCTGACTCCTTCTATGATCTTGAAGAGGGTCGAAACATCGATGGATGCGGCTTCATCAACTATCACGATATCGGAGTTCCTTGCCTCCAGAATGGCTCTTCTGGGGACAACGTATTCAATCCTTAGATGTCTCCCTGTTACGACCGTGATAAGTCCGTTACTTTCTTTAAATTTACAATCACTGAAACCTTGCCTGGTTAACGCCAGTCTCAGAAATCTAAAGTAAGTTTGAACGGATTGAGGAGATTGGGCAACGAGCATAACCCTGATTGGCCTTTTAAGAACTCTCTGCATCCTTGAAATGAGAAATGGTGTTAGAATCCCAAGTATGGCTGTCTTACCTCTCCCCCTGTCGGCAGTGATGACAGCTACCTTGTTCTCCCTCTGCCTGTCAAAAAAGGTTTCAAATCTCCTTAGCACTTCAATCTGGTCTTGGGTTGCACAAAGCTTGTAAAGCTTCCTCTTGATTTGCCCTCCCGAAGGAATCTCTATTTCGGCTGATTTTTCATAGCTAGATTCCTCAAACTCTTTTAAAAGCTTTGAAGAATCGAGATCGTAGATTATTATTCCTTTCACGTTTTCTGTATGCCTAATAAATCTTCTATAAAATCGAGGAACTATATTCTCTTTAGAATATGGCTCACTTACAAGCTCCTCATGCCACTTGCTTAACTTTATCTCCCATTCTTCAATTGGTGGGGACAGAATGAGGATCATACCACCCTCTTTTACGGTTTCAATGATTATACCAAGATCATTGGGATTGAAACCCTCGGTGAGATCAAGAATTAGTGAGCCATACGTCTCTCCTAAAACCCTTTCTGAGTCCTTAAAATGAAATTTTCTTGGATTGAACTGACTAAAGTTCCTAGTACCTTCAACCATCTCTAAGAACTTAGTTCTGCCAACAAGGAGCAATCCTTCAAAATTCTTTTCCCCTTTCAAAACCTTGTAACTTTGGAAATACACTTCGAAGATGTCTTCTGCTATTTTGAGCATGTCTCTGTCAAGCTCTTTCTTGCAAAGGAAGACAACAAATCTGTGATGATTCGATATCGATCTCTCTGTTGCATTTATCACCTGATGTATTAGCTCCTTGAGGGGCATTCAGTTCACATTTGAGGGGATTGAAATAAACTTTTTTGTTTGAAATGTTTGGATGATCGATTGTCAATAAAATCAAGATGTACCTTCACAAACCTCGAGTATGAAGCCGAGTAAATACATATGGCTAACTAAAAATTAGATAAAACTTTTAGAAAAAGTTTAACCAATTTTCTCAGATCATCTCTCATCCACGCATCAAAATTTCCAACAGAATTGTTAGACAAATACGCTAAAAAATAGAGACATCTTTGAACCAAAAGAAGTGGGAAAAACTACTAATCAAGATATTTCACCGAAAAAATTTTAAATAAAAGGATGAAGTAAGGTTGTGGAAATCTCTATCCACTTGCGCGAAATGGAGGATGATGAGGTTGAAGAGATAATCGACCTCGAGTATGAGATCCTTGGCCTCAGCGTTTTTGTTGACATATCCACCAAACCTTACCACAAGAAGGTTTTTGTAGCCGAAAGTGATGGGGAGATTGTTGGGGCTGCTGTTGTTTTCTGGAATGACGAATTCAGGCTGGGATCGATCGTTGTAAAAGAGGAGTTTAGAAGGCAGGGAATAGGAAAAGCTCTGATAAAGAGAAGTATTGAGTTTGCAAAGGAAAAGAACTTCAATAGTGTTTGGCTGGAGGTTTCGGTGGAGCAGAGCAACCTCGTTTCCTACTACAAGTCACTAGGTTTCAGAATCCACGATGTGATAAAACATTTTTACGGAATAGGTAAGCACGCTTACAGCATGGTTTACAGGATGGGTTAATTTTAACAACAATCAAGCCCGATTTTGAACTCAAAATAGGAAAATCCCGTCTTCATCATTTATAATAGCATAAATTTTATCTTCTATCATATATTTTTGAATAATAGACGATAAAGCAGTATCTCCCGTGGTAGGATTCATTCTGATTGTTTTAATCACCATAATGTTCATCGGGTTAGTTCAGTCAGTCATGCTCCCGCAGTGGAATAAAGCAATAGAGGTTGAGCATTCAGAAAGAATGAGTTACGATGTTGCTAAGATGAGAGAAGCTGTAACTCTTTCAGCAATCTCAGGCAAGGGAAGTATGGTATCGCTTAAGGCAGGAATTAGCTATCCAGATAGGCCATTTCTCATCTCTCCCAAGTTTGCCTCTGCAACCATCTCTGCAGAAGAACTTTCAATTTCTGTAAAAAGTGACCAAATTAACTTCAAAGAGAGAACCCGTGCAATAATTATATCTCCAAATTATTACTATTCCTTAAAACCTAGATTTACATTCGAGCATACAGCAGCTTTCAGAAGCTACGAAAACCAACTCGTAGTGATTTCAGATCAATCTTCATTCCAGAAATCTTCCGTGAACGTTTACCTAATAAACACCACATTTGATACTATTGCAGTTACGCAACCTGTTAACACAATATTCAAGCCTGTATCCTATGGTGGGAGAGTCTTCGTGGATGATGCGTGGATTAACTTCACAACAACGAACCCTGAATACTGGAATGAAACTCTAAGCAAGATTTCTGACGAATGGACAATTATCAGAGATAGCAACACAATCAGTGTGAATGTGAAGAACGTTTACCTAAGCATGAGCTACCTTATCGCTCAGGTGTCAACCGCCGGAAGTGCAGAGATTAATGTAACTTTGCAGCCTTATGATATAAGAAGAGTTGGTACTGCAAACTATATCCTTACCGTTGGAGAAGCTGAAGAATTCTCAGCCATGGTTGTAGACGAATTCGGTAACCCGGTTCCGAATGTTTATGTTGAATTTGATGCCAGTGGAGGAGCTCTGGACAAATCGAATTCGACAACCGATGATGGTGGCATGGTTTCCGTGTTTTTTACAGGAGTAACGACTACAAACTCCGGATATGTTAGGTTTTCCTGCCCAGATTGCACTAACATTTCTTCAATTCAGTACTCTCTCTCGATAACAGAACCAGAAACCTCCGGAGCCTATAGAATAAACTGGGAAAAAGATGAATACATCGCGGCCGGTAGTGAAGGGCAAACTACAGAAATCGAAATGAGAGCGAACACAACTCCAAAGGCTATTTATGCAACCGTTGAATTTGTCACCGATAACCCCAATGCAGTCTTTAATCCCCGACAGACCCTTACAGATTCGGCTGGGAACGCTACAACAACCCTGCAAATAACCCCTCAGCCAGACTGGGATTGGCTTACAATAATAGGGGCTTTTGCAACCACTCTTGCCTCCGGAGACATGGCCGTAGTAAAGTTTTATCTCACAAAAATCTGGGTTGTAGACATCTATGAGGACTTCATCAATGGAATCTTCCAGAACACCCAGCTGATAGGAAGTCCTGGACAAGATAGCCAAGTTATACTTGAACAAAACACCGCAAACTGGCTTAGCGGATGGAGTTTTAGATTGCCAATTACAGTTTCAAGCAGTTCAGATCTTTTTTCATACCAAGTCCTCGTTACAATTGATACAGCTTCTCTAATCTCTGCAGGTAAAATGAGATCTGATTGTGGAGATATAAGATTTACACAGTCTGATGGTACGTCAAAACTCAATTACTGGATTGAAAGCGGATGCAACTCCGGAGCGACGAGAATATGGGTAAAGACAGATCTTATCTCAGGAAATAACCTGATTTACATGTATTATGGAAATGAATACGCTACTCCTGAGAGTTCACTCTCCACTACATTTGATACAGTCGGAGAAACGGGAGTTGTTTCAGTTGGAGGGAGCGAGACTACGGTAAATCTTGCAAATACTTATACAGACCCAGTAGTTCTTGCGGTTCCGAGGCTTGTACAGGAGATATATAGAAGTGGCACCCCCTCTGCCCAGCACCACCTGATAACGGAGGTCTCAAACACCCACTTCAGAATTAAGCAAGTTGAGTTACCCAGTGGTGGAGAGGGAACGATTGATTCAACTCAGATTTCATACATCGTATTGGAGAAGGGAGTTTATTATATCGGCACAAATTTACTTGCCGAGATCGACACGGTAACAGCGAGGGGCTGGTATAATACATCAATCTCCAAACCCCCTTCCCATCAGCCCCAGCAATCCTTGCAGACATTCAGGAACCAGGAAGTATAGGGGCAAATATTTACGAGGATACCTACACAAGAATAGACTTACCAGGAACAACAAGCTTCCTGCCCCAGATTGAAGAAGACGATAATTCAAACCCGTCAAACGGTTTGACTGCATTAACAGCCTATGCAGCCATCGAACAAGGGATTGATAGCGTTAATGGGTTAGAAGCTAGAAAAACGAGCGACTCGATCACCGATGACTTCACAGAAATAAGTTTCACCAATTCCTATTCATCTGCCCCGGTAGTTATGGCCCAGGTCGATAGTGAGGATGGCTGGAACTCATTTTATGCAGTTACAAGAGATGTAACCTCCATAAACTTTGAACTTGCTGGAGAAGAACCCGCCTCTTAGAACGGAGCACACACAACAGAAGAATTCAGTTGGATTTCTGTACCTCAAGGAGTTATTTATGGCAGAAAGTACACCTCTCCTGAACCTTTAGTAATTCTTGGAAGCAAAGAATCCGTCCAATATATTTCTCCAGGATACTACTCGTCTTACGTCAAAGATCTAACCACTAACTCAACGATTAAGAACTTTCTATGGAATAGAGGTATTACATCGTCCACAGAAATGGAGTTTTACATAAGAGCCTAATTTACATAAGAGCCTAAAATACATCCTTTAATAAGACTTCTTTATTCCCAGCCTGGGTTTATATAGGAAGAGCATCCGATGGCTCGAGCTTTGATTTCTCAAACCAGAGTATAGTTGGAAGATATGTGCAATGGAAAGCTTTGCTTTCAACCACTGATCCTGTAAAAACACCGTTACTCGATGAAGTTACTGTAGGATATAAACAATTAGCTAAGTTTTTTCGTTGAGATTAGATAGTAAAATGTAGTTCCCAAAATATTATATAGTAAAGCATACCTATCCCTAATAGATGCAAACAGGGATACTAAACTCAGTACTAAAGATATTGAGCAAAGCTGGCTATGTTGTTACAGACTTAGTTGAAACTAAGCCAAGATGCTTTGATATAGTCGCGAAAAAGGAAGATAACATTTTTCTAATAAAAATCTTGTACAATGTTGATTCTTTAAAAGGAGATATGGCAGAGGAGATGAAAAAAGTTGCAAAGCTCCTCAACGCCACACCTCTCATCGTTGGTGAAAAATTCAAATTTGACTTCCTTGAAAGAGGTGTTGTTTACAACAGATACGGTTTGCCTGTGATCAATACCGCAAGCTTTTACGATTTCGTAATAGAGAACATCCCACCAATGGTTTATTCTGCTCCAGGAGGGTACTATGTAAAGCTTGACAGCGAAAGAATTCGTCTTGCAAGAGAGGAGCTTGGAATATCACTGGGAGAGATGGCGAAGTATCTTGGAGTTTCCAGAAGAGCTGTAAAGAAATATGAGGAGGGGATAGATACATCCGTTGACAACGCGTTAAAGCTCGAAGATCTGCTCGGCACATATATTATAAAGGCAATAGATCTAAAGAATTTCGTTAAAGAAACAAAGGAATTCGAGGAAAATCCTGAAAAGTTCAAGCTCAGTGAGAAAGAAGCTGAAATTATAGAACAGCTCAGAGTTCTCGGAATAAAAGTATATCCAATAAAGCATGCTCCCTTTGATGTTGTAACGAAGCCAGACGAGAAAGACAACGATACAGTTCTGACAGGCTTGAAACAGGTGAGAGAAATCGAGAAGAGGGTAAGAGTTCTTGGAAAGATATCAGAGGTATTATCAACCAAAGCGGCCTATATTGTAGAAAAGAAGGTTAATCAATGCTCTGACGTTGTAGTTTTCCTCATGAAAGAGGATCTTGACTGTATTGTCTCTGCTAAAGATTTTATTTCATTCTTAAATGAAAAAAGGCTGACCGAAAAAGATATATAGAACTACTATACCATCTATTTTCAGAAATTTGTAAGAATAAGGGGGTGTTTAAATGGCCACACTGCAAGGACAGCCGGTTTTGATATTGAAGGAAGGAACTCAGAGGACAGTTGGAAGAGATGCCCAGAGACTGAACATAATGGCAGCAAAGGTGATTGCCGAAGCTGTCAAAAGCACTCTCGGACCAAAAGGAATGGATAAGATGCTTGTTGACAGCCTAGGAGATGTTGTAATCACGAATGATGGAGTTACAATTCTAAAGGAGATGGATGTCGAACATCCTGCTGCAAAAATGATAATAGAGGTTGCAAAAACGCAAGAGAATGAAGTAGGAGATGGAACCACAACTGCAGTTGTTATCGCAGGAGAGCTTCTCAAGAAGGCGGAAGATCTCCTCGACCAAGACATCCATCCGACCGTTATAGCCAGGGGGTTCAGACTTGCCGCAGCAAAAGCAGTGGAGATTCTAGAAGAAATGGCAACGAAGATAGATGTAGAGGATGAAGAAAAACTCAAGAAGATCGCCGCAACAGCAATCACAGGCAAACATGCTGAGTATGCAGTAGAATATCTGGCAGATCTGGTTGTAAAGACGATAAAGCTGATCGCTGAGAAGACCGATGAGGGATACAAAGTTGACATTGACAACGTGAAACTGGAGAAGAGGCAGGGTGGAGGAATCGAAGACACTCAGCTTGTGCAGGGTATTGTGATCGACAAGGAGATCGTGCACCCAACGATGCCGAAGAGGATCAAAGATGCTAAGATTGCCGTATTGAAGGCTGCTCTGGAAGTTAAAGAGACTGAGACCGATGCAGAGATAAGGATAACCGATCCAGAGATGCTGCAGAAGTTCATCGAGCAAGAAGAGAAGATGCTCAAAGACATGGTCGATACACTTGTAAACGCAGGAGCAAACGTTGTCTTCTGCCAGAAGGGAATCGATGATCTCGCACAATACTACCTCTCGAAGGCTGGTGTACTTGCCGTAAGGAGAGTTAGACAGAGTGATATCGAGAAGATTGCAAAAGCAACGGGCGCGAAGATCCTGACGGACTTGAGGGACGTCAAATCTGAAGATCTCGGCACAGCAGATCTCGTTGAAGAAAGAAAGATCGGCGACGAGAAGATGGTGTTCATCGAAGGCTGCAAGAATCCAAAGGCAGTCTCGATATTGATTAGAGGTGGTACCGAGCACATCGTTGATGAGGTCGAGAGATCTATGCAGGATGCTCTCAAGGTTACGAAGGTTGCTGTTGAAAGTGGATACATCGTTGCTGGAGGAGGATCACCGGAGGCAGAGGTTAGTTTGAGACTCAAGCAGTGGGCAACAACACTCGGTGGAAGAGAACAGCTTGCTGCCGAAGCATTTGCCAATGCTTTGGAGGTTGTACCAAGAGCTTTGGCCGAGAATGCTGGTTTGGATCCAATCGATATCCTTGTCGAGATCAGGAAGGCTCATGAGGAAGGTAAGAAGAGCTATGGCATTAATGTATTCAGTGGAAAAATCGAGGATATGATGGAAAACGGAGTGCTTGAGCCTCTCAGAATCAAGAAACAGGCTATAAGCAGCGCAACAGACGTTGCAATAATGATCTTGAGAATCGATGATGTCATAGCAGCCAAAGGAATGGAATCTGGTAAGGGTGGAGGAGGCGGAGAAGACTTTGAATCAGAGTCCTCCGATGAAGACTAAAGAGAACTAAGATTTTCTTTTTTCTCCCCCTTTCATCTATTTTCGAGGATTCATATTTTATTCTTCAGGAATATTTAAATACCGGTGGTATAATTTTTAAAAATGCCTCTGAAAAGGGCTTTCACCTTTGTGCTGTCAGTAATTATCCTCGGGATGGTTCTAGCAGGATGCTCATCCGATAGCGTTACCAATGGCAAAGACAAAATCTACCTTTTCTACTCCCCCCAATGTCCCCACTGCGAGAACGTGATGCCGTATGTTAAGAACGTGAGCAAAAAAATGGACGTGGATTTCTGCCAGGTTGAAGAGATGAACGATGAATGCAAAGCGATTGCTAAAAAAATAGGACTTAAAGGTGTTCCAACCGCAGTATATCGAAAAGGAGGAGAGCTTAAGGTTTACGTCGGAGAGATAAAAGTAAAAAATCTGATGCTTAAAGTTCTCGGGGAAAAAGGATCGACATGAAAACCGACATGAAGTCTGACATGAAAGCAAAGAATTACAAAACAATAAAGATGGCTTTGATTGGAGTAGGGTTAATCGATTCCCTTTACCTTTTGATCACCACCTATCTCGACTTTTTATCAGAGATCTGTCCTCTAAATGGATGTGGCTCTTTGATTTACAACGGGATAAACATCCCTGCCCTTCTCGGTTTAATATGGTTTTCACTTTACAATTTTACAGGAAGATTTCTTAGAGTGTGGCAGATTCTGGGGGCTTTAGGGATAGTAATTCTATCAGCCATAGCTTTTTATACCTCTTATTTCTGCCCATACTGTTTTGTGGCATACCTCACTGGAATCTGTCTTATAGCAATTGATTTCAGATCTATCGGCTAATTTTTCCATCGACTCAGAAAACAAATGTTTTTAGGTTTCTATGTTTTTAGGTTTCTATCGAATACTCTTAGTTTGGAGGAGAAAGAGATTTTATACTAACTGAAGATCCAAACTAAACTGAATAAAAACAGAAATAAAGCAACTTAGTAAAAGCAAAAACTAGCCCTTAGCCACACCCAAAGGCCTCAGTCTTGCGACAAGCGTTGATATACCTGCGTTGTGTACGACATCAACCACGACATCACTAAGCTTGTATGCCTCAGGGGCTTCCTCTGCAAGAATTGCACCATGAGTTGCCTTTACATAAATCCCCTTCTTTGCAAGGTTGCTCTTTACTGCATCGCCTCTAAGCTTTCTCTTCGCTTGAGCTCTGCTCATGACTCTGCCGCTTCCGTGGCATGTTGAGCCGAAGGTTTCCTTCATTGCCTTCTCAGTTCCAATGAGCACATAACTAGGCGTCCCCATGCTTCCTGGGATCAAAACGGGCTGTCCTATATCCACGTAATCTGTCGGAAGGTCCTTTGAATCTTTTCCAAAAGCTCTAGTTGCACCCTTTCTGTGAACACACACCTTAACTTTTTCCCCGTTAACAACATGTTCCTCAAATTTTGCAATGTTGTGGGCAACATCATAAACGAGATCCATGTTCGAGGTTCCAAACATCTTCTCAAAGGTTTCCCTAACCCAGTGGGTTATAATCTGCCTGTTTGCCCATGCATAGTTAGCGCTTGCAGCCATCCCAGCAAAATAGTCCTCACCTTCTTTGCTTTTGAGGGGAGCGCATGCGAGCTGCCTGTCAGGGAGAAAGATCTTGTACTTTCTTACAGCCCTATTCAAAATCTCAAGAAAATCTGTGCATACCTGATGTCCCAGACCACGACTTCCACAATGGATCATAACCGTAATCATACCTTTCTCGATCCCCATCTTCTGAGCAGCCTCTTCATTGTAAACCTCGTCAACAACCTGAACCTCAAGAAAGTGATTTCCACTTCCAAGAGTTCCAAGCTGCGGTCTTCCCCTATCCCTCGCTTTCCTGCTTACAACATCCCCTCTCCCGCCTTTAAGACTTCCTTTTTCCTCACAGTGCTCGAGATCCTTCTTGCTCCCAAATCCATTTTCCACAGCCCATCTGGCTCCCTTAACGAATATCTCGTCGAGCTCAGCATTCGTAACGCGAAGCCTTCCTTCACTTCCAACCCCTGATGGTACGGCTTTGAAAAGTTCATCTATAAGCTCTCTGATTCTCGGTCTTACATCTTCTTCCTTTAAATCGGTCCTCAATAGTCTAACACCACAGTTGATGTCAAAACCCACGCCTCCAGGCGATACAACTCCATTTTCCACATCAAAGGCAGCAACCCCTCCAATGGGAAAACCATAGCCAACATGCACGTCTGGCATGACAAGGGATGCAAGCTGTATGCCTGGCATCGTTGCAACGTTTGCTGCCTGCTCGATTGCATCCCTTTCAAGGATATCCATGAGACTTCTGTTAATGTAAAAGTAAGCCGGAACTCTCATACCCTTCTTGTAATCCTTACTCAATTCCCACTTATAGGGTGTGATCTTCTTCAGAATGTTTTCCATAATATCACCTTCCCATTTTTTGTTATAAATTAGACTGTTGCAGACTTTTGGATCAAGACAAGATTGTTGTCAGTGTTGTAGATTGACCTTTCAATTTATATCTCTATCTGTCTGAATTTTGTCTAGTATTTGGAGATTGTCGATCCTGTTCGATTTTTGAACGGAACAAAAAAATTATATCTTTTTTATTTTATCTTTTTCCTATGGAAGAGTTTCTCAAAGATGCTGAGGTTTTTCTAGATTATCCAGATATGAAGGTCTTAAGGGCGATTAGCAGAGATGAAACCGTTTCCAGACCGATAGTTAAGATTTTTGAAAATCCCAGAAATGCAGGGAAATATCTCGTAATTTTAAAGGAGAGACCAAAAGCTCTTTTTATTGTTGCAAAACTTGCTAACAGAATTTCAAAATATTTTAAAGGAGAGGAAGAGAAGATTATCTACGACCTCTTTTTAAAAGCAATCAAAATGATTAAAGACCATAAAGATCCATCAATTAGGAATGCGATTTTCCTCCTTTTAAAGGAAACAATCAAGAGAAAACTGGAAGAAGGAGATTACGAGGGGGCAGCATCCCTCATTTCGGAATTTCAAGAATTTGGTTTTAAGAATTACTTCAAAAAAATCCTACTTATTTCGTCTGAGCTTGCTGAGAAAGGAGACTTTGAGGGGTCAATTAGCATTGTAAACAGACTCGGGCCCTCAGCGATAGTGAACGAACTAAAAACACAGATCTATCTGGAATGGGGAAAAAGGCTTATGGAATTAAAAGATTACGTTTCTGCAGAAACTCAGCTGAAAGAAGCATTAAAATATGCAAAATCCAACTTCACCCTCTCTGAAATATACCTCATGCTTTCAAGCACATACAAAAATCTCGGAAAATTCGAGCAGGCATACAATCAGCTCCTCAAAATCGAGCCTGAAAACCCTGTTGAAGAGATAAAACTCCTAAGGGAGGCCGCAAAACTTCTTCTAATCTGGGGCAAAAATCTCGAAAAAGAGGACAAAGACATGGCTTTAGAGAAATACAACCAAGCATACCAAATTTCACTACGAATAGGTGATACTTCTACCTCCAAGGACGCTTTAGAAAAAGCGAAAAAAGTTGTTTCTGATTCAAAAAATGAATAATTAAAACAATAAAATATCTATTTCCTTTTTCATCGACCCATTAGCTCCTAAATTCACCTAACTCTTTTGTAGATGAGAGCGATAGAGAGAGCAACCAATGCTGAGAGAAGTTCCATTCCCGGAATGGATGGTGGTGGAAGAGTTGGGGTGGGTTTAGGTGTTTCATGTTCAGGTGGTTTTTTGGTAGGAAGGTGAGTTGGTGTCTGAGTTGGTGTCAAAGCTGGCGTGGGTGTTGGAGTAGGGGTAGGACTTGGAGTAGGAGTAGGACTTGGAGTAGGAGTAGGAGTGGGGGTAGGAGTGGGAGTGAGTGTAGGCGTGGGTGATGGGGTGGGGGTAGGAGTGGGAGTAACATTGCTCTCAGATTTATTATAAAGTAAGACTGAGGCCTGAACCTCCTCAACTTCTGAGTGGGTTTGCAGATATGCTTTTATCGTGTAACTTCCACTAGCAGAGGAGGGCACCTCCCAAGTGTAATGGAACCTGCCATCATGGATGTTGATCCCGGAAACTTGATATCCAATCTCATTCTCTTTGTAAATCTTTATGGTAACCCTGTTAAGGATGTCAGCATCCAAATCACTTCCAGTATCGGCCACATTCGTCGTACCATTTATCCTGACGAGGTCTCCCGGAGCGGAATATGGCTTAACCTCAAGACTTAGCTCGGGTTTGACAGCTTTAAAAGTAATCTCTCTGATTTCCTCTCCCGAAACTGCTCTGATGAGATATGTTGCCTCTTTTACGATTGTGTAAGTAGATGTAACGGAATCTTCTCCTGAGCCGGAGTACGAAATACCGAGGCCCATTAAATACCAATCAAAATAGCTGTTCCTCGGATAAGTTTTTATTTCAACTTTTATCTTATCCCCAGCTGCAATCTTGGTGGGAGCGTTAATGGAGATCTCCACTCCCGTTGGCGAAGAGGATTTAACAACCACATACCGCCAGTCAGTTTTGCTTCTGCTGTCCCATATGGTAACAGCGTTCTCATCTTTAGCCAAAATATAGTACTGCCCAGGAAGCATGAAGTTCTCAGTACTTAGTTCGATGACCTCATCTCCACCTTTGAGGACAATGGTTTTCACCAACGAGTTATCATAAGAGTCATATATCTGGATTACACCAGCGCCAGTGGAAACAATACTTATCGTTAGGTTGTCTCCATAATAAAGGCTAGTCGGCTGAATGCGAATATCGTAAAGGGCAAAACCAGTTGTGGCATAGACTGCAAAGAGCAGAGCTATTACCACAAGGATTTTAATTCTCATGATTGTAATTACAAACATTATAATATTTAAAAATCGTGGTGACTTGCAGAAAAACCCTTTATACCTACTCCAGAAACTTTAGATATGATGAAGAAATTCCCGAAAAAATCGCTTGCAGCTGATGAAGTTTTTGAGAAGTTAAGGAACTATGCTTCAAAAGATTTAGATCCACACACCGGAAGAATGTGGGGTCACTACTACGCAACTGGAAGGTCAGATCTAATCGATCTTACCAGAAAAGTGCTACTTGAGTTCATGGACAAGACGATGCTCGACTTCACAACATATCCAAGCATTCTGAAGATGGAGAACGACGTTGTTGCTATGATCGCCGATTTGATGAATGGGGGTGATGAAGTTGCTGGAAATTTCACATATGGTGGGACAGAGAGCATAATGCTCACCGTAAAAGCTGCCAGAGATCTTTTCAGAAAAGAGAAAAACAGAACTCCCGAGATCGTTCTGCCGTCGACCGCTCATCCAGCCTTTTACAAATCTGCAGAATTTCTAGGATTGAAAGTAATCAGAGTTGACGTTGATCCAGAAACTTTCAAAGCTTCTGTAGAGAGTATTAATGAGGTTTTAAGTGATAGGATTGCCATGATAGTTGGTTCCGCTCCAAATTATCCTTTCGGAGTTATGGATGATATAAAAGGACTTAGCGACCTTGCAGTCGATCAAAAACTATGGCTGCATGTTGATGCTTGCATGGGTTTTGTTCTCCCCTTTTTCAGAAAGCTTGGAGAAAGTATCCCTCCCTTCGATTTTTCGGTTGAAGGAGTGAGCTCAATATCAGTGGATCTCCATAAGTACGGCTATACACCCAGAGGGGCTTCAGTTATCCTGTATCGAAGTACCGATCTTAGAATCAATCACATATTCGTCATGGCAAGCTGGCCAGGTTATCCACTCGTCAATACAGCCGTTCTCTCTACAAGATCTGCCGGAACACTCGCTGCCTCATGGGCAACTCTGCACTACCTTGGAGAAGAAGGATACCTCAAACTTTCAGAGAAAATTCTAAAAGCGAAGAAAAGGCTTTTGAGGGGTTTACCAGGGATTGGTTTTAGAATTCTTGGCAAACCTGAATCGAGTCTTCTTGCCTTTACATCAACTGAACTTAACCTTTTCACACTAGCAAAGGAGATGGAGAGAAAAGGTTGGTATATCCAAGCCCAACCCGGTTCAAAGCCTTTAGACTACCCAAAAAGCATCCATCTTTCAATCAGCCCTTACCATCACGAAATCGTAGATACTTTTCTTAATGACTTAAGAATCGCAGTTGAAAGGGTTAAAAAGATGCCTGAATTAGATGTTATGGATGTGCTTAGAGATATCGACCTCTCCAAAGATTTGATTGAATCTATCGGGATAAAGAATGGAGAACTTCCCGAAGACATGACCATGATTAATGAACTGATACATCTAATACCTCCAGAGCTTGTAGAAGAAATTTTCAGAAAAGTTGTGAATGAGGAGATTTTTAGGGTTTCCAAGGGTTAAAAATAAAAAGCTTTAAATATTAAATACTTACTAAATATTTATATGGGAACACTAACTATAGTTCTGAGTGATGAGGTTGAGAGAAAACTGCGAGATGCTGTTGTAAAAAGGGGTTCTGGAAAAGGTACTCTTTCAAAGATCATTGAAGAAGCCCTTAACAGCTACTTTTCCTCATTAGAAAAGAAAAGCAGGACTTTCAAGGCATATAAAGGGAATAATCTAGTCGGAGAAGCTGAATCACTTGATGAACTTGCTAAGCTGTTGAGAGAGAAGGAGATAGATGCAAGGGGTTTAAAGATAGTATCGACTGAGACCATCAAACCCAAGGTAAGAACCGGATACAGGATCAAATAGCTAAATAGCAGAAACACCATGAAGTGATAAGTATGATCTTAAATGAGGTTCTAAACGACATACCAATCCTAGAGATTGTACTTGAAAACCCATTCATGCTCAAAAAGTATCCTTCAGATGGGGCAATCTTTGCCGTTCTGGATACAGGTTTCGAAGGATTTGCTTTGATACCGGAAGATGTTTTTAAAAGCTTAGAATTTCACAAGCTTAGCCTATATCAAAGAGACCTAATACTCCCAAATGGGTCAAAAGTTCAATCGGCAGGTATGTATGGGAAGATTATAGTTCCTGAGCTTGATATTTCCCGGGATGGATTTATAGAAACCGCAAAAGGCATTGATGAGGTTGTTTTAGGCATGAGTTTTGCAAAAGAGATGAGGATAGTACTCGACTATTGTCTGAACAGGCTAACTGTTGAGGTGTGTTAAATCAACAATATGATATCACTCAAATATAATCTAAAATAACTATACTTTTATTATCACTACTTCTATTCATTCAATCTTTGATAGATTTTCTTCAGCTTTTTATAAATCTTCTTAAACTCCTCAAATTTCCTGTTATAGAAAGTAACGTTCTCTTTATCAGGTTTGAATACCTTATCAACCTCGAATTTGGACGTTGCTTCCTCAAAGCTTTTAACTTTACCTGTAGAAACTGCTGCGATGACAGCTGCTCCTCTTATTCCTGTTTCCTGTGGATTTTTTATCCTCCTGATTGGCCTATCTATCGAATCCGCTACCATCTGACACCAAGCATCGAAAAGGGCTCCCCCTCCAACCATGTTAACAGCCCCTTGAATCTTTCCAGCAAGCTTTTCAGTATACATGTATGCCCACTTGATGTTCATCGCAACACCCTCCATCACAGCCCTAAGAACCTTTCCCTTATCATCCTCAAGACTAAAGTTGAGCAAACCTCCCCTCACATAAGGATCGTCAATCGGGGCTCTCTCACCGTAAAGCCAAGGAAGAAAAATCAGATTACTTTTTGCTTCGCTGACAAGATTGCTTACCTCCTCATATTCACCCTCCATGCCCATAAGCCTCATGAACCACTCGAGAGCCCCTGCAGCAACTTCCTGTTCGGCAATTAAAAGATATTTTTCAGGGATAGCACTGAGAAGGCTTCCTATGTAGTGCGAGATGTCCGTTTTCCTCTTCGACAGATGTCCAGCAACCCAGTCACTCGTTCCAATGTAAACGTGAAGCTCGGCCTCTCCAATAGCTCCTGAGCCTATAGCTGCTGAAGGTATGTCTCCTGCTCCAACAACCACCGGGATACCTTCTTTTACTCCAATCTCTTCCGCAACCTCACTTTTCAGCCTACCTGCTACCTCTGTAGAAAGCTTTATTTTAGGGAATAGATCTGGAGAGAGTTTATAGTCTCCTAACAAGCTCTGGGACCACTTCGCTCTTCCACCTCGTGTATCTGCAAGCCATGTAAGATTTGCTTCATCTGGACTTGTAACGAACTCTCCTGTGCATTTGCTGATGAGAAATCCCTTGACATCGAGGAGCTTGAAGGTCTTATCGAAAATATCGGGTTCGTTATCTCTTATCCAAATTATCTTTGAGATAACATCCTTCCCCGTTTTACTCGGAGCCCCACCAGTTATCCTGAGAAACTTAAGGACTTTGAAAAGGGAATATCCTTGAATTTTAAGGGAACCTTTCCACAGATCCTCCGGCAGTCCAGCTGCCCTTTCATCAAGCCAAGTAATAATGTTTCTCAAAGGCTCACCCTCGTTATCAACAGGAACTAGCCCAGCCATATGCGCCCCAAAAATGATTCCGACTATACTCTCTTTGTATTCTTCAGCAACACTCTTTGCTGTTTCAATAACACTATTCCAAAGGGTTTCAGGCTCTTTTTCGGCCCAATCCCTTTTCGGATGAATCACAATCGCTTTTGTCGATGCACTTGAGACGGACTCAAAGTTGTCAAAATCCACAACGGCACATTTTATTGAAGTGGTTCCTATATCGAATGCAAGAACATAATTTGATGACTTTGCCATGACCAACACCATTCAAAATTTTTGATTAGTACACCACCAATATACCATTATATCAGCAAAACAAATTTAAAATTTTTCAGGAAATTCTGGTAAAAATTTAAAAATCGAAAAAGAAAATTTACTTACTTATCCTTTTAAACCGAATAACTCCAAAAGCTGACATTACTGCAAAGATTGCTATATATATCTCGAATCCTGGGATTTGAATTGGACTTTCGGGAGTCGTCTTAATTGTTTCAGCGGTCTTGTTAATGGACTGATTTTCCATTGATGTGGGGCTCTCAGTTGGTGTTACTGATGGAATAGGTGTAGGTGTCGGAGTAGGTGAAGAGATGGGAGTTGGAGAGGGTGTAACTGTTTGGGTAGGAGTTGGAGTAGCAGTAGGGGTTGGAGTGGGGGTAGGAGTGGGGGTAGGAGTGGGGGCGGTACCTTCAACAATAACCGCAAAACTACGATTAAACTTTCCAAAAGTTGTGTCCACATGGAGTGTGAGAATATAAGAACCGTATGCACTCTCTGGCACTACAACAGGAAGTTTTACACAATTCTTGAAATCGATTTCGTCCACTCCAATTTTCTCCGTCATCCAGCCTTCAGGAACATCTAAATAAACACTTGCTCCCCCTTTCGAATAAGTGTTTGACCCGAAGAATACATCCAAAGTATTATTACCTGCTTTAAGGGTCGTTGGAACCATTAAGATGTCATACAGATAAGATTGAGTTTTTTTCCCCTCTCCAAATGTAACGACAACAACTGCATATGTTGAGACAACCTTAAAAGATTCATTGGCAACCTCATTTCCGCTTTCATCTAGAACTTGGGCAAAGTAATCGCCAGGATAAAGCAATCCTTCAGAATCTATTTCATAGGTGAATTCTCCACCTTTTTTAAGTGTTAAAAGTGTGATAGTTTCGTCGTTAACATTCTTTATTCTCAGAACACCATCACCAACAAATACTACGGATATCTCTAATTTCTCCCCATAATCTATTTCCTTGTTTTTAATCTTGAATTCGTAAACCGTGAGAGATACTACAGGAGAGATGAAAGCTATTGAATAGATCATTAATCCTAAAAGGCACACTATCATCTTTTTTTTCCAAATAGAAAGCTTAGAGGGGATCAGTCTCATAAAAAATAGTTAGGTAAATGTGTATTTTAATTTTGTGTAGAATAATGATGATGTTTTGGAGTTTTATAAGATTTCAAAATATCAAATTTAGTCATTAAATTCATTCAGTTTTAACTTCATCAAAACCTCCCCAACCCAAACCTGGATCTAAACTTAATCAACCGAATAAATTTAATCCCAGCTGACTATTCGTAGATTGAGATGGCTATAACGGAAAGTACTATCATTGCAGCACCGATGTATTGGGTTGGGGACAAAACCTCTCCCAGCATGATAATTGCAAATAGATGTGAGAAAACACCTTCCATCGAGAATATTATGGCTGCATCGCTTGACCTTGTAAACTTCTGAGCATGATTCTGAGCAATTCTAGCGAGAGTTGTGGCAAAAATCGCTGTTACCAGAAGGGCAAAGATTACCTCTTGGCTGAAGTGTAACTTTCTTTCAATGGTCAATGCTATAGGTGCTGAGAATATAGCCACAGCAAGAATCTGCCCAAAAGCAAGGCGTGTGGGATCGTTCAAGCGGGAATAATGAGAGATCAAAACTATTTCTGTTGCAAAAGCGATTGCACACAAGAGAATAAGAAAGTCGCCGAGGTTGAGGTTTCCTGTGAACTCTGAAAGGAGGTATAAGCCAATAAAGGCTGTAAAAAGAAAGAGAATCTCCAACCTAGTGACTTTATGTCTGAATAGGACATATGCAATCAGGGGTGTAAAGACTATATAAGTGGAAGTGATAAAACCAGCATTAGTTGCGGTTGTCAGTTCAAGGCCGAGTGTTTGGAAGGTGTATCCTAAAAAAACTGCAATTCCTATTTTTATCCCCATTAAAATGTCATTCTGATTTCCATTCTTGTTCATATAAAGGAAAGGTAGAAAGAGAAAGACGGCTATAAAGAACCTTATTGAATTGAAGGTGAGAGGGGAGATATTATCCAGTGCGATCTTTACCACAGGGAACGTTAAGCCCCAGATGAGGGCGATCAAAAGGAGCAAGACATCTGCGTGAATTCTCCTCATCTTCTCCGTTCCAATCCACTAATTTCTGCTACTTCTATATGTTCTCACCGCTGTAGGCACCACTGTAAGGCTTCGTTTTCTCAGTTAGCTTTATGAACACCAGTTGCAGAATCCTCGCGTTCTTTTTTAGATAGATCCCATCTGGGTTATATACCACCAACCCCACTTCACTCCTCCCAGTATAGCCCGCATCCCATACGGCAGTGAGGAGATTCGCTCCAGCCCTAACCAGAGACGACCTCGGCCTGCCAAAAGCCATCAAATCATTCCCAAGCCTCACAACCTCATTTATGTAAGCTCTATAAACTCCTTTTTCAAGAAACACCCATCCTTGTTCACCAAAATCTATTATTTCTACTTCTGGAAGCTTCCTTTCCGAATTATCGAAGTCAAGCTTTCCCTCTCCTTTAAGCCTTCCCACAGCTTTAAGAGTGCAGTCAAAACCATTTGGCTGAAGTTGCTTTTCCAGATCGATGTAGTCCGAGATAAGGTTTTCATTCCTTATCCTCTTGAGGATCGATTCTCTTGAAAGAACACTTCCCCCAGGCAAATCATACACCTCCGAATACGGCTTTATGTCGATAACAGGCGAGCCAGGCAAAGCATCGAGCTCTTCAACAACTATCTGATTTTCCTCAATCTTTTTGATCCTCGTTGCCGACATTCCAATTCTGTTGAGGCGGTAAGGACTTCTTGTAGAGAAAACACCCTGTAGAGGTTTGCTCATATCTCCCTTAGGATGTACCTTGAGCTTTTCACCTGAAAGATGGAAGATGTAAAGAATCCAGATGAGCATGTCCTCTTTCAATCCATCCATCGCATCCTTATACTCAGGAAAGATTGCTATTTTATTGCTCTCGACAACTTTTCCGAGGGTTTTGATTTCGTGCTTTTCATGCTCCATCTCAAAACACCTTCATTTCTTTCGGTTCTCCAAGTTTTCCATATAATCGACATAGTACAAATTGAACTCTTTGTAGTGTCTTAAGAGTTTTGAAATTTTTAAAGCCAATATATGGGCACAAGGAACACGACCTTTCAAATTTATCTGAAAGTCGTTACAAGTGCAAAAGTCATCTTCGACTATGTACTCCTCCTCTCCAACAATTACAAAAAAATCAAGGTATTTCTTTATCCTGTCCTCTTTCAGATAATTGAAGGCTTTTTCACCCCTCTTGCCATATGTCAAAAGCAGACTTTTGTACAGATCATAGGAGATTCCCTTTTTAGCAGATTTTAAAACCTCGTGAGGCAGATCAAAACCTTTTAACCTAAAATTCTTCGTTTTTTTACTATTTTTCTTATCCTTCTCCTTGTTCACATCCTTTTCTTTGATAGCCACTCTATTATCTTTCATCTAATCTATCTAATATGCTAAAAAATTCTCTATTCTTCCTCGATCTCCTCGGATGCATCTATCTCAGATAGAAGTACAACCGTGTTGATTGCATCAACTCCATCCAGCCAGTTAAGAACCAAAAGCTCATCATCGGGAGCGTCGAGCTCAGGTAACTTCTCTCCTGCAAGAACCTTTGCACCCATCTTCGCCACAACCTCGAAAGCTGAATCCAAGTCACCTTCCTTCTCCTTTTCAACAGCTTCATCCAAAAGGGTTTTGAAGTCTTTTTTGCTAACTTTTCCTTCCAAATAAAGCTTGGAAGCTGCAAGAATTGTCCTCATACTTTCTTTTGAGAATTCAAAAAAATCTCCCTTAAATTGATCGTTGAATGAGAACTTTTTCTCAAATATCTTTGAAACCTCATCAAGCTCCTCCAAAGCATCCTTTTTTGTGATCTCCCTATCTCTAACAGACCTTATGAGATACATGCAAGCAACAACAAAGTCCTCTATCATCTTGTCAAACACGTCAAAAGACTCGGCACTCTCGAAATCAAGCTCCTGTTCGTTTATTCTGTCAACCCAGTTCTTCAACCTCTCCTCAGTGTAGAATGTCATTAATTTTAACCCCCTATTTGAGCATCACAAAACCTTAATAAATATTTATTGTTTTGCAACCATGGCAATTATGGCAACTATAGCAATGGAAACGATAAAGGCTGAAAGAAATTTTCCAAAACGAATTTTCTTCACAGACTGGGAGGGGCCATGGGTTACAACCGATTTCGCCCTTGAGATTTCCGAAAAACTTCTGAATAACCAAAGATTTTTTGAGAGACTAAGCCAGTATGACGATTATCTCTTTTACGTGAAAAGAAAAGAGAACTATAACGCTGGAGATACACTAAGGCTGCTTGCTCCCTTTATAGCCGTCTACGACATAACTTCCAGCGATCTCGAAAGACTTGCAAATAAAGTCGTCAGATACGTTCCCGATGCAGCTAAAGCGATGTCAATCCTTCAAGAAAAGTTTAAGCCCGTCGTGATCTCAACAAGCTATGTCCAGTTTCTTAAAGCAACCGCCGAGAAAATTGGAGTGAAAGGCTACCTTTACGGAACAGAATTCAACATTGAAAGATATTCTCCTATCTTCAGTGAAAGTGAAAGGATTGAGGCAGAGAAATTAATCGAAGAGATTTCGAAAATGCCAGAAATCAGAATTGACACTCAAAACAAAAAGATAATTTCCGGCTCTGAAACGATAGGATTTTTGGACAGAATTTTCTGGGAAAAAAGTGATAGCGGTTTTATAAGAAAAGTACAGGAGATAATCAAAGATATAAAAGTTATAGGTGGGATAAGAAAACTGGAGATCGTAAAGAAACTTGCAAAAACAAATTTAATCGCCATCGGAGATAGTATTTCGGATTTTGACATGCTTGGCTGGGTAAGGGAAAGGGGGTTAGCCATATCGTTCAATGGAAATGAGTACGCTTTAATGCAGTCCAATATCGCAATAGTCAGCAATTCCGCCTTTTCTGAGGCAGCCGTGGTGGAAGCTTTCCTTCTACTAGGCTTCGAGGGAGTAAAAAAACTTATAAATTTTTATACAAGTAATAAAGAAAAAATAATCGAGATAATCGATGAGAGAATTTCTAATGGGTTGGTAAATTCAGAGACGGTGTTCTATCTGATCGATAAAGGTTATCAAAACTATCAAAACTATCAGAGGATCCTTCAGGAATCTCTTAAAATGAGGAAAATTTTGAGGGGAGAGGCAGGAAAATTGGGATAGATTGAGATAAATTAGAGTAAACGTAAAGGGTGATTTGATGATAGTAGGATTTGGTGCTTTAAATCTGGATAAGATATACAAAGTTGACAAGATCCCGGGAAGAGATGAGGAAGGCTTCGTGAAAAGCTTGGAGATGCATCCTGGTGGAAGCGCCGCAAACACGATCGTTGGCCTTGCAAGGCTTGGCATTAAAACGGGATTTATCGGAAAAATAGGTGGCGATGAGGAGGGTAGAATTCTGCTCTCAAATTTTGAGGAAGAGGGAGTTGATACCTCTGCGATAATAAAAAGTGAAGGAAGAAGCGGTACGGCAATGATCTTTGTCGATGATGAAGGGCACAGGGCCATCCTTGTGGATCCGGGAGTTAACGATACGATAAGATTCGAGGAGATAAACCTTGAAGCGGTGGAAAAAGCTAGACTCATCCACCTCACGTCATTCATCTGTAAAAATGGAATTGAGTCCTTTGAAAGCCAGAAGAAGATTGCTAAAACAACTAAAGCTGAAATAAGTTTCGATCCCGGAATGATCTACATTGAAAAGGGTTTAAAGGAGCTTGAAATCATAATAAACAACTCAGCCATTTTCCTACCTAACAGAAATGAGATGGAATCCCTGATGAATCTGGATTTCCGTGATGCTGCAAGAGAGATAATTTCAATGGGATGCAAGGTTGTGGCAATTAAAATGGGTGAAAAGGGCTGCTATGTTACAGACGGCAAAGAAGAACATGAAATCCAAGCTTTCCCTTCTAAAGCAGTTGATACCACAGGCGCTGGAGACGCATTCAATGCGGGGTTCCTTTATGGCTACGTTAAAGGATTCAGATTAAAGGATTGTGGTAAGCTTGGAAACTGGATTGCTTCAAAGAACATCCAGAAGGTTGGCGCGAGAACCGGACTGCCACAAGAAGAGGAACTTCGAGAGTTTTGGGAGCTAAGGTAAAGTTAAATTATTGTGTAGATTTGTGTAGAATAAAGTAAACTGGAAAATTATCTGTGAAACGTAGAGAATCAGCTAAAAAAGGCTCCAAGAGTCAACTGAACACTTTTTTTCAGCTTTCCCATCCATAGAGTGGAATCCGTCTTTAGTTTTGAAGCTGCTGCTTTCAAAGCATCATCAAGACTGTCAAATTTTAATGGATTGTCATCCATCGCCCTCCTCACACCTTCTTCCACAACCCATACGCCAAGAGGAGCATAGTAAGCTGGAGAGATCTCCCTGAGAACGATAACGCTGCCTTTCCTTCCGATCTTTTGCATGTACTCAAGAACCGGAAGCCTTGCAGCATAGTAGCCCCCTGAAAGATTCGAATAGTCTTTCTTTGGAAGTATTCCTTCACCATCATAGCCAATCCATGTTTTTTCCGGACTCCAGAAGCTCTGCTTTATCCAGATCTCAATCAGCTGAAAGCTAAACTCACCAGGGCTAAGAATAACTTCAAAATGATTCCCAAAATGTTCATAGCTAAAAAGAAGAGTTTCATTGATCTCCAGATACGATGCAATTTCCTTCTTTATCTCCTCTCCCAAAATGTCGTGAACTGCCGTTATACTCCATCTAGTTGGAACTAGCTTCCTCTTTTTCTGCATCCCTAGCATACCAAGCGAGAAAATCTTCTGGAGGTAATAAGTTGAAAAACCAGAGTCGAAAAGAGTCTTAACCGCTTCAACCGATTTCAGATCGTCATAATATACCTTTTCAACCTTTGCTGGGATTTTTGGGTTTTCTGAAAGTTCGATTCTTTTAACTTCAGCGGATATTCCAATAGGTTGAATTGTGTCACCAAAAGTGGGCCTTCTGTGTATTCTATCGACCTCTGCATCCAGAGCAACAGCTTTGATGCTGGCCGTTGCCTCTTGGATAGTTAAAAGGAATCTGTTTGGATCTGAGGCTTTTTCAACCTCAAGCCTTTTCATACCTCTTAACAAGGACATTCTTAAGCTAATAACCTCCTCAACGCTCCCTTCCCAGAGCCAGGGAGAATCGAGATACTCAGCATTTTCCTGCATGGATATGAGAGGCCCTACAAATACGGATGGATAACCAAATCTGCCTACAAATGCAGATGGAGGGGTGGGCTTTTCAATGTTTCCTGGCTTTAAGTGAATGGCTTTAAGAAATCGGAATTTCTGGAGGAGAGGACATTTTTGTCTTCCACATAGCAAGTTGCCCTTGCAAACAGCGCAATTCATGCCTACATCAATTTTTGAGATACAAATTAATAGAGGTTTTGATCATACTGAAAGTGACCAAAATTATGGTTTCAAAAGTTTTATAACCACAAGTCAGAATTAAAAAGTACTAAGCTCCCCATTAATTACCATTTCAGTAATTTTAGTCACATCTGCCAGCCATTCCTCTGCCACTATTCTTACCTTGCTCTCCAGTTTCTCAATGTCGTAGCCTTTCTCTGGCAAAATTTGTAGGCTTAATGCATAAGGATCGTCAATTGGCTTACCGATCTGTGAAAGAATTTTCACATAAACTTCTTTCACACCTTCAACGGCAGCAACGGTGTCTCTGGCAATAAGCGTGGCAAGTAAATTGTATATCTTCCCAACGTGGTTTATCGGATTCTTGCCGCTCGTTGCCTCCATGCTCATCGGTCTGCCAGGTGTGATCAAACCATTCGCCCTGTTTCCTCTGCCAACACTCCCATCATCCCCATTCTCAGCTGAGGTTCCTGTGACCGTTAGGTAAACAATCCTGCTGTCGTAGTCATCGGCAGTATTAACATTAACATTTACTTTCCTTTCAGTGTATTCAAAAACGATATCGCTAACGTAATCCTTGAGCTCATCTTTAAGAGAGACATATTCTTTGATATTCTGAAGATATTTCCCGATAAAAGCACACGCTATGGTTAAATTGATCTCATCCTTCTCCCTCAATCCCATAACCTTTATGTCCTCTCCAATGGCTGGGTTTTCTTTCCTGAACTCGTTGTATATCCTTCTTTCAACATTGTAGACAATTTTTTCAGTCTCGCTGAAAGGGGCAAATCCTATACCAAAAGAGGTATCGTTAGAATGAGGGATACGATTACCCCTCTTAAAAACTTCTTTCAGATCAGTACTACCTTCTCCTATTTTCACATCAAAAACAACATCTTCTTCAGGATTGAGCTCATGCATAATATCTTTCACATATTTTTTCGCAGCCTTTAAAGCTATCTTGTCAGTGGGGATATAAATGCCATCAAAAAATTTTGTTGCTCTGCCGACGAGGAGAATATAAATCGGTTCAATTATCTCTCCACCCCCGAATTCAGGATTTGCCCTTCCAGCCACGATCTGTGTTTCATCGGTGTTGTGATGCAAAATATAGCCAAATCTTTTAAGATATTCCTTGCTCAAAGCCCTACTCATCGCCTCGGCTATGCCATCAGCTAAGCTATCAGGATGCCCGATGCCTTTCCTTTCAACAATCTCAATCTGGTGCTCCTCAATCGGAGTGTGATGAACTTCCTCAATGAATATGTTTTTCATAAATATCACCAAAGAAAATCGTTATCAGGAATATAAATATTTCTCCTTTCATTTATTAGTAATAGTAATATTAACAGAAATCAGGAGCTTAATACGTTTGGTGTTTAAAAAATTAGCGGTGAGATGCAGTTAGGATCCTCAAGGATTCTCCGAATGCTTGACCTTCTTCCTTTCAATTTCTCTAACCTTTTCCTCAATTTCTTCCAAAGTATACTCAGCAACCACCTCGTAGTTCCCCAAACTTAACCACATAAGCTGTTTTTTGTTGGGCTGCCTGTCCAGAAGTTTGGCACCAGTCTTTTCATCCTCCATGATTATTAAAGCTTCTTTACCATCAGGAAATCGGATCTTTTTCATCGTTCCACAAGCGATCGAGGAATTTAAAATACTTTCCTTTCCTAAAAATGAGGGACGTTTCAGGGCTGATCCAAATCAATGTAGATGGTTCGATAAAAGTAGTAGGGATGATACTGCCATATCCAGTGAGGTATATTCTTTCTGAAATCCAGCTCCATTGTTACTTTAATCTTTCCCTTTCCTAAAATCTCCTTTAATCTCTCCTTAATCTTTTCATCAATCTCAGCAAGAGTCTCACCAATCACATTGATTTCATCATTTTTAGCAATCCATTTCCGACCATCGTGCAACACATCAAAATTAATCGTTATCATAAAATCTTCAATCATAAAAATAAAAATTAAAAAAATTTAATATTTATGGAGCCGTTGGTGGCATCATTCCCATGTGGAAGAGCCATGCGATTAGCCAGCCGATGGGTATTATGATCACTGCTAGAATGAACGCATATGCAGCTGTCAGCCTTCCAAGTCCCTCCTGTTTAAGCGCTCTGAAGTCCGTTACGATGCCGATGCTTGTGAATGTCAGCACGAAGAAGAATTTTCGAAGCGATCCTTCTACCGGTTTAATTCCAAGTGTCAATGCTTTGTAGGCACTTGCGGTATCTGGATACAGGTTGAATCCTATGATTAAAAGTAAGAACATTGCAAGGAAGTAACCGAGGACGAACTTTGGAAATCTCCACCAAATCTCCATCTTCTGGACTTTTTCTCCTGGCCTTCTTTCGACTCTGTAAACCCAGATCGTAGCTAGAACGAAGGCCCAAACGCCTATGAACATGTCGATCCAGATTTTAGTGTTGACTGCAGACATCAAAATCCAGCCTTCTTCCCACTTCTGACCGAGCTCTATTGCAGCTCTCGACCTCATAAGTTCGTCAAGTATCGCTCCAGCAGCTGCATCTGCACCGTCTGTCTTAACTGTCAAACCAAGACTGGCTCCTGCTGCTATTGGCTCGTTGAACCAGAATGCTGCAAGTATCCCAGGCAGGACTATCAGCTCTATAACTGCAAACACAACTATGAGCGCTGAAATCATCACTGGCACGATTGGTCTCGCTCTAATAGCTCCTGCAGTTGCTATCGCTGCAGAAACACCGCATATGGAAATCCCTGAAGCGAGGCATGCAGCCCATTCTCTCGAGAGTTTAAAGAGTTTCCTGCCCACAAGGAAAGCGAGAGGCCAGAAGAGTAAATAGGCTGCAATTGTCGCGCTCGCTCCTGCTGTAAGTAGGTGAATAGCGTATCCGAACGACTTTATCGCGAGATAGCCAAGCTTCGCACCAAGCATAACGATGGCAACCTTGATGAACCACTCTGGCCTTGCTCCAAGCTTGATGAATTCCCTGAATCCTTTGGGAGCGAAGTTACCGATGATCAAACCTACGATCAAAGCCATAATATAGAATGCACCGCCCAAAGACAGGCTCCAATCAATACCATATTTCGCTCTATCAAGTGTTGTAGCAGCGATGTATGCGTTCTCACCAATTATGTATGCGAGCACTGAAAGCCAGAAGACGATCGTAAAAGCTGCAAAGTACTTCTTGAGATCCCATTTCATGAAGAATGCTCCGACAGCTGTTGTCAACATTAGTATAATATAGCTCGAGATTAACGATGCAATTGGGCTCATTAGCTCTTTATGCGAAGCTCTGAATGCTTTTTCCAAAGCCACCCACTTGCCAAACTTGACAATCCATCCCACGAGATCGACACCACTTAGCGATGTGATTATCCCAAGCAGCACAAAGAATGTACCAAGCCAGAAAGCCCACCAGTCTTCCGTTGAGAACATTCCCGTATACCATCTCCTTTCTTCTGCCATCATCCCACCCCACAATCATCTATAATGCACTAGCACGGTGAAGTAGATTATTGCCCACAGAACTATTGTCAGTATAACCCCTGCTACTACCGAGTACTTCGTCAGAAATCCATCGATGCTTGGATCCCAAGGTTCAACTGCTATAAGGGGTCTTTCGTAGCCACAAGACGCGCATCGAACGATGTCCTCTTCCTCCATTTTCACAATCTCCATCATCGATCCACAGGTAGGACACAACTCCTCAGCCATGGTATCACCTAATTTTTCCTACAATTTCACATTCTCTCACAACACGCCAAAATTATATTTATGAGGTATCTTATTTAGTGATATCGTCAAATAAACTGTCAAAAAGTATCAAAAACTTTGTTAATTTTTAATTATTGAAAAAAGACAGTTATCAAGAATAACTTTCAATTTTTTGAGAGACAAAATAGTCCTTTCCGTTATCCGTTAGCTCGAGAAGCTTTATTCTACCATCTTTCTCGATCCTTAGCAACCCCCTTGAGACAAGATAATTTATCCTCTTTTTGGCTGTATTTCTTGCTATCTTAAATCTATCCATAACCTTCTTTATTGAGGGTTTGTTCCCCATCCTATTCTCCACATAGATATATCTAGCAAGCTCATAAATCTCAAAAGGCAAGTCTACGGTTTTGGTTTTTAGAGGTTCACATTCTCTTTTAAGCAACCGAGCCTCCTTTTCAGAAATTATACCTAAATCTACATTCAGAATTACGATTCCTTTCCTAAAAAGGTAAAACACGTCTTTGAGATCATGGACGAATTCCAAAACCTTTGAAAACCCGTTCTTTATGATTAAATAATCAAGATCTACTAAAACGGCATTGTTCCATCCTGGAAGCTTCAGAATCTTTTCTTTCAAATCATTGAGATCCGGAGACACTAAGTTGGATCCATTTCTTTCGGACAAGTAGTAGATTACTGCATCGCTACCTATTTCATCCTCATGGCGTCGAGTAAAGATAAAACCTGAAAAACCGCATTTCACGAGGTCATTCATAACCTCGTCGCAAAGCTCAACAGAGCCCTCAACCAAATAAACCTTACCCTTTTCCACGTTGAACCGAGAAATCCTGCGAATTAGCTCCTTCTCAACCTTCATTCTTGCAGAAATGTCTCTTGAAATGAAGGATATTCTCATTAGCCTCCCTTCATGATCAAAAACAGGGATGGCTGTCACTTCCACATCAATCACCCTGCCAAACCTGTCAACCCTTCTCGTTTCATAGGCTATGTTTTCTTCCCTCTCTATTCTCTCCTGGATGCTCTTAACTTCCTCCTTTAATTCTTCCGGGATGAGGATTTCAACTTTCTTTCCGATTATCTCTTCTTTCCTCCATCTGAAGAGCTTTTCTGCTGTTTTATTCCAACTAACGATTTTTCCATCCATGGTTATCGAATATATAGCATCACTTGAGTTTTCAACTATATTTGCAAGATACTCCAGCTCTCTCTGAGACTCAACAAGCTCCCTAGTTTTTCTCTCAAGCTCAGCATAAGCCATCTTTAAATCCCGTTGCGATCTTTTCCTCTCCGTAATGTCTCGCATTATCGCAACGTAGCCAATAAGTTCCCCTTTCGAATCATGAATGCCGGTAACTGTTTGATCAACAATCACTATTTTTCCAGATTTCGAAATTCTAGTGGCTTCAATGTCTCTTACATAACCTTCATGAACAACCCTTCTGAAATTCTCAGCACACTCGGCATGCCTTTCTAGAGGAATTAATATAGAAAGTGGTTTACCGATCATTTCTTCAGCTTTATAGCCGAACATGAGTTCTGCACCCTTGTTCCAAGACACTATTTTCGTATCAAGATCCAAGGAAACTATTGCATCAATGGAGTGTTCTAAAATACTAACAAGATAGGCTGCCTCTTCTTCAGCCTTTTTCCTTAGCGTAATGTCCCTTGCGACGCACCTGAAGCCTTTAATTTCTCCTTTTTCATCAAAAAACGGTCTACCTCCAATTTCCATTATCTTTTCTTCATGACCTTTTAGACTAACGTCAAACCTTATCTGCTCAGCAGTTTTAAGATTTCCTAACCTTTCTTTTACTGTGAAATCATCCAGATCAACAAAATTAAGTAAAGGTTTGCCTAATATCTCCTCAGGATCTTTTCCTATCATCTCTTTACTGCGAGAGCTAGAATACGTAATTATTAGGTTCTCATCTATTTCAAAAACCCAGTCGTTAATATCCTCTACAAGAACTCTATACTTCTCTTCACTTTTCTTTATCCTCTCTCTTTGGATTTTTAGCTCATGAACCATTTTATTAAACGAATCGGCTAGATCTTCAAGTTCATCTCCCGATTTAACCTCAATGTAAACATCTTCCCCTTTAGATAACTTTGAAAATCCTTCTTTTAGTCTTTCGATAGGTCCCACAATGCTCCCTGCTGCAAAGAGAGATATGCCGAAAAGGATTATCGCAATGTAAACCATCTGCTCGAAGACGAAGCTTCTGGGAGTGGTAAAGGTAGCTATATAGAGGAAAAGAGAGAGCAAGGAGAAGAAAAGAGATACCGTAACGATCTTTAAAAAGATGGGGCAGGCATAAGACTTCTTCCTTAGAGGGCTTCTGAGGTTACCAATTCCTATTTTGTCTCCAACAATTTTTACCATTTTTTACACCTCCTCAAATTAAGTTGATCAAAAAGAGAATGAACAGTGTTGTGAACAACCAACCCGTATACACTATTATAAGAGGGGTTAGCCTGACGTTCTGGATATCGGACAAATTCACAGAGAAACCGATGGATGCTAAAGTTAAAGCAAAGGCAAAGGTTGATAGTGGCTGTAAAGTGGTAACCACTTGTTCAGGAAGTATATTTTGAGATAAAAAAGCTAGTAAGATAAAAGCCACAACATACCATGGCACATAAAACCTATGATGGGAGTAAAAGAATGAAACAACTAATGCTGCAACCGCTATCATTGCAATTCTTACAGCCTTTATCCCAAGAGCTAAAGTTTCCAGTTCTTCTCCAAAGGGTTTGGTTGCAATCTTAACAAGGCCTGTTTGCTGTAAGGTAGCACCACTCAGGAGAGCGTACTTCGCCTGAGGTATTCCTGTGAGGTAGTAAAGAGATGGATAGATGACCGCACCGGTAAGGCCAACAACAGTTATAATTATTATTGATGCTGAAAATTCCTCTTTTTTTGGATTTATTATCGAGGAAATGATCGCTATCGCCGATGCCCCACATATCGCGTTTCCACAGGTAAGGAGGGTGGTAAACTTCCCGCCTATCCCATTTAATCTGGCAAAAAGAAACACAGTGAGACCAAGAAATACCGCAGAAAGGAGCGTTATACCTATGAAAATCGGTGGAATTTCTATACCTTTCGGGAAAACGATGTTTGTCCCATAAAGGACTATCCCCAGAGGAAGGGTAATGGTTAAGGCTTTTTGAGATATCAGATCTTTTTTTTCACTTCTATAAATTGAACCTAAGATGACCCCAATAAACAGCGCTAGAAAGAGAGGGTCAAAAGCCGAATCTATCCTGCTTATGAAGTATGCCAATCCACCTGCCAATAGGATCTGGACTACCGCAACATAATTTTCTGAGAGATCTTTAAAAGCGTTCCTAAAGCTTTCCTTCAATTGAATTTTCTGCATATCCTAAATAAGGTTACAAATATTTTTAATTTTTGACGGTATTTTTGAGGGTTTACAAATGTGCAAAGTTGAAATGCTAAAGGTGTCAAACGAAAAAGTAATTTCATGTTTAGAGCGGAAGAGAAATTCAGGAATCTTGCAAACCCGCTTTCACTCATAAAAAGCCAATGGAGTTGTGAAAGATTTGAAAAGAAGTTAGTGTTTAAGGAAAATTCAAGAAAATTTAAGTACCTTTTAAAGATGACAATAATTGGATAAAATAGTGACAAGCTAGTCTAAGAAAATTTGTTGTGAGGCTAAAGTTATAAAACCCTAGAGGTGTGAAAGATGTTAGAAAACGATTTTTTAAGCACGGAAGATGAAATAAAACTTCGGGAAGAGGTAAAAGATTTTGTCAACAGTATAGACCCAGAGCTTTTGAGAAAGATGGATGTTAATGAAATAGACTACCCTTACGAGTTCCTTGAGGAAGCAGCAAGAAGGAATTTACTCGGTTTAAGATTCCCAGAAGAATACGGCGGGAGAGGTATGACCTGGACAGCAGAAACGGTTGCAATGGAGGAAGTTGGAGTTCTTGGCATGGGATTAGGCTGCAGCTACGCGATGGTGAGTATAGTTGGAGAGGCTATCTACAGGTTTGGAAGCGAATGGCAGAAAGAGGAGTTCTTAAAGCCGATAATCAAGGGAAAGAAGCTTTCTGCCGAAGGGTTAACAGAGCCAAGAGGAGGTAGTGATTTTTTTGGGACAACAACGAAAGCTGAGAAAAAAGGAAACAAATGGATCTTGAATGGAATGAAAAGGTTCATTGCAGGAGGTAAAACGGCTGATTTTTATCTGATCTATGCGAGGACAGATCCAAACGCACCGGGCCATAATGCTTTAACCGCTTTTATTGTGGAGAGAGAAATGGGAGTTGAGATAGAAGAGGTTTACAATCTGCTTGGTTTCAGAGGTATGGGGACTGCAAGAATCGTATTCAAGGATCTTGAGGTGCCTGACGAATATAGGGTTGGAGAGGTGAACAAAGCCAGGGCAATTTTCAACAGAATGATGGTTCCTGAAAGGCTGACCTCTGCGGCAGGAGCTTTGGGAACTGCAAGGGCAGCATTAGAGGTGGCAGTAAAGTATTCAACGAAGAGAAAGGCATTTGGGACCCAAATAAGGAACTTTCAAGGGGTTAATTTCAAGGTAGCAGAGTGCATGGCGAAGCTTGATGCTGCAAGAGCCCTAACATATACGGCTGCAAGAGCCGCAGATGAGAGTGATAAAAGTGGTGTTGATCCAAGAAGGCTCGTAAGCGAGGCGAAGTACATTGCAACAGAGTTTGGATGGAAAATAGTCAATGAGGCGATGCAGATAATGGGAGGCATAGGCTATACACAAGTTTACCCAATCGAGAGGATGCTGAGAGATATGAGGTTAGCTCCAATCTGGACCGGAAGCAACGAGATAATGAAGCTACTAATTCAACATGAGACTTACAAGCTAATGGGGTTGCCCTCAAAGGATAGAGACTACGAGAAGGACGCAAACGATTGGTATAAGGAAGTTGAAAAGGTGTTTGAATGAGTTTAGTCTTTCGTTGATTTTAATTTTACTAAGATTGAACGTCAATTTCACCTCATATTTCATCTTAATATTTATCAGAAACTTTTTAAGCAGCCCAGTTTTCCAGAGATAAGCCACGGAGGTTCCCTATGTTCGAAGAAGTAGCTAGCATATTCTTTGAAATGTTCATCGTCTTTATAGCAGCTCTACTCTTTGTGAACGCGATAGAGTATCTGGGAAGCATCTTCGAGCTCGGTGGATCCTTTGTTGGTGCGATTCTGTCTCCGCTCTTCACTTCCCTGCCGGAAATGATCGTATTCATCGTGGCGGTTTTCCTTTCAGGAGCTGCTAGTGGAGAAGAAATAGGCATCGGCACGATTTTCGGCCAGCCTTTTATGGCTTCGAGCCTGTCTTACGGTCTTGTTGGGATAGCAGTTATAATCGGCTTCTACCTGAAAAGAAGAGACGATCTCATTCTTGAGGTTGACAGGGCTTTAATCCTGCCCTATGCAGTTATATCCATTGCATTTCCGCTTACGTTGATTCCATCATTTTTTGGCTTTCACAAGCTTTTTGGTCTGCTTTTTCTCCTCATTTACATTGCATATACGATTTCAATGTATAAAGGTAGAATGTCAGAAAAAATTGAGGGGGCTGAAGAGCCTTATGTGTGCGCCATAATACCCAACAGAAAATTTGGGGGGTTTGTACAGCTAATTGCAGCAGTAATCCTTCTGTACTACGGCTCCCACGGTCTCGTTAACTCGGTAGATGTTATCTCGAGAGAGATTGGAATAAGTGCTCTCGGGCTCGCTCTCATAATAATTCCAGCTGCTACAGCTATCCCAGAGACTGCGAGCGCCCTTATATGGAGCTATAGGGGGAGAGACACACTCAGCATCGCATCGCTTATCGGTGAGAAGGTCCTTTATTCCACATTTTATCCAGGTCTCGGACTTTTGGTGACGTCTTGGGCTTTGGATATCCACGCATACTTAAGTGTTTTTGGAACAACAGTGATATCTCTGATTCTCTTATATTTTGTAGTAAAACAGCGGATTCCTTGGTGGGGGCTGATGTTCGGCTTTTTCTTCTTCATCGGGTATTCTATTCTGATTTTTGTTTACCACGTGTAGAATAAAGCTCAAGTAATTTCTATTAAATTTAAACTATTAAACTAACAATAGAAAATCAATCTTCTACAAAAGTATTTTAAGCCTAGTTTTTAGAATTGAAGCATGGAAAAAAAGGCCGTGTGTACGATTTGTGGACACGAGTGGGATGTTTGGGAAAAATCTGAGTCGTCTCTCTGCTGTCCCAAGTGTAATTCAGAGGAGGTTGAATTGAAAGATTGACGAAAGGAAAGGGTTACTATCGATAGACACCAAGAGTTCTTAAGAACAAAAAATACCAAAATTTTGATAAACCACGATATTAATTGTATTGATTACAAATGGATTACAAGGATTAACTACAAGCGGAGGTTGCCGAGTCAGGAAAAGGCGTGGGATTTAGGGTCCCATCCCGTAGGGGTCCGAGGGTTCAAATCCCTCCCTCCGCATTGTTTTAGGAGTTCAAAGCAGGGAGACAAAGTTACAGGGGTTAAATAGCCAGAAAGCAAAGAGACTGTTAATGGTTGACATGGATGAATGGAGATCTATCGACTACAAGGAAAGACTTGAGAAGGAGCTTAAAGCTCTGGAAAAATCGAATATCTCCGAAAACAACAAGAAACTTATTCTGAGGTACAAGAATTGGAGGATAGCTGATGGTGTAAGCTTTGCCAGAGTTCATAGAGAACTCGTTTCCTTAAGAGTCCTCTGCGAGAGATTTGGAGTAGAACTTGGAGAAATCGATGAAGAAAAGCTGATAGAGATTCTCGCAGAGATAGAAACTGCTGGATGGAAGCTTGCAACGAAGAACGAGTATCGAAGGGATCTGAGGCAGCTACTAAGAATACTTGGTAAGGAGGAGCTTGCATCGAAGATAAGATACAGAGAGCCTAAGGATAACGAGCAATCCAACGATGAATATTCTCTTCCTACCCTTTATGTCAGCGATTCTTCCAAAAGGAACTGAGAAAATTCCTGCAGTAAGCAGATAAGATGTTGCTATCCATCCAAGGAGTATCGCATCTATCTCAAATTCTCTACCTATAGGGGGTAAGGCGATGTTCGTGGCTGCACCCCATGAAAGGGGTAAGGAGCGAGGATATGGTTGCCACAAGAAGAGTTATCCTTCTTGTTTCTTTTCCTTTTCTTACTCTCTTACTCTTTCATTTCCACCTTTTTCATTTCCGGCCCTTCTAGCCTTTTCACTTTCATCCTTCTCAGCTTTTCCAGCTTTTTCCACTTTCTTATCTTTCTCAGCCATCCTATCCACTCATATTACCTTTTTTGTCACTTCACTTGCTTCTGCTGCTTCTGCTGTAATTCTCACTTTATTCATCCTATTAAGATGTTCCTCTCCGCTCAGAAAGAAGAGTATGACGAGCATGCTTATCACTGGAAGCCACATCACCAAAGAGAAGACGAAGTGCATGCTGTCGATGAAGCCCTCTGTCATCTCGATGAGCGGTAAAGGATTGAGATTCGCAAAAACTTTCAGCATAGCCATCGTTCCCGGATCTGGGATCTGGTTTCCGTAGCCAGGCATCCAGCTCTTCATCCTATTCGTGAGCAGGACTCCTCCAACAGCCACCCCCATTGCCTGTGAAAGGGTGTTAACAGACCTTATCGTTCCGTTTGCCATTCCTGCCTTTGCCGGCGGAACCGCAGCCATGATCACGTTGAAGGCTGGAGACATAAGCAACCCCATTCCAATGCCCATCGGCAGAAGTTCGAAGAAGAACTCCCAATAGCTTACGCTCTCCCTTATACCAGTTAAATTGTACATCCCGATAGCGAATAGCAAAGGGCCTGCGCACATCAGGTACTTTGGATTTATCCTGTCGCTCAATCTTCCTGCAAGCGGAGCAACGAACGTGTTCATCAACGGCAGAGCGATCATCCAGTATCCTGACTCTTCTGCTGTAAGTGCCTTTATTCCCTGGAAGAAGTATGGGAGAACGAAGAGGGATGCTGCCATTCCGAAGAAAAGAATGGATAACGCTAAGATTCCAACGCTGAAGTTCCTTATCCTGAAGAGGCTTAAGTCCAAAAGTGGGAACTCGTAGCTGAGCTCCCTTGCCGCAAAGGCCAAAAAGTGAGGAATGGCTATGATGAAGCAGGCCAAGGTTTTCTCATTCCACCAGCCCCAGTCCTGGCCTTTAATTATTCCTAGCGTTAGTGAACCAAGAGCAATGGCAAGGAGTATCGTGCCAAGTACATCTATGGGAATTCTCTCCATAGCTCCGAGAGGTGGAAGGAAAAGCCATGCGAGGGAAAACGCTAGAATTCCCACAGGCACATTTAGGTAGAAAACCCAGTGCCAGCTAAGATTTGTCGTAAGCCAGCCGCCAATTATTGGACCAAGCGTGAACGAGGAGGCTGTAAGTATGGAGTTGAGTCCCATCGCTGCTCCGCGCTTCCCAGGTGGAAAAAGCTCTACAATGATAGCGAGAGTGTTTCCTGTGAGCATTGCCCCACCAACAGCTTGCAAAGCCCTGAAAGCTATCAGCGATGTGACATTCCATGCCTGAGCGCAGAGAAAGCTGCTGAACGCAAATAAACCCATTGCAGCCATGAAGTAGCGATCCCTCCTTATCATGTCCCCTATTCTACCAGCCAAAACAAGAAGAACGACCATCGTTAAGGTGTAAGCGTTGAGAATCCACTGAACATCCGACATCCTTGCATGAAAATCCTCTGCTATTCTGGGCAGGGCTACGTTGAGAACGCTTACATCGAGCAAAACCATGAAAAGGCCAAGTCCAACAGGAATTAGGGAAATCCATGGGTTATGGCTGTGTACTTGACGATTTTGATTTGGAGTCATTTTCTTTAGGTCTTTCTTCTTTTCCTTGCGAATCTAGCAGCGATAATCAGAGCTATGACTGCAAGAACCAAAGCTCCGGCAATCAAAGGTGTTATTGCGGGCTTCTCCTTAACTTCAACCGATGTAGTTATCTCCTCGCTCGTATGCATGTATCCTTGGCCATCCCGATACTGGAGCTGAACCTTAACTGGAAACATCCCTTCTCCGGCATTCTTGTCAACCTCAACCCTGAATTTTGCTATCGCTGTGTCTCCAGGTTTTAGCTTTCCAATGAAGTATGTCCCGGGCTGGGATTGACCAATTATACTACCTATCGCGCTTCCACCGGCTATGGATAAGGGTGGTGAAAGTTCCAGCTTCAAAACGGCATTCTCCACTTCCATCGTGCCAGAATTTCTTATCTTCACCGTGATGTATCCAGTTGAGTCGGGATAGAGGTCGCTGCTCTCGATTGAGACTATCTCGAAGTAGGCGCTCTTTGATTCCACTTTTACTGGCACCTCAGCTATGCTCACGAGGTCTTTGGCCTTGGTTGTGCTGAAACTCTCCACGAGGTAGAGTGTATACAAACCCGAAACTATATCTCTGTCCGCAGAAATTCTGAACCTTACGTTCCTTGAGAAGTCATCAACTAAGGCTGAAGAACTTACTGCCTTTAACCCGCTTTCGGGGGAAAGAAGATACAGGTTAGCACTCGAAACACCTATGGTATCTTCAAGATTGAGAATCAGTTCGCCAGTCATTCCTGGGATTAGCTCTATGGTCTCACTCTTCAAAACCTTCAATGCTGGCTGGGACGAAACATGGAGCTTGAGGTAAAGCTTTCCACTCAGCTCCTCGTCGCTGAGCTTGTTTATGTATCTAACGACGATGTATCCCATGTAATCCCCTGGAGGTGCGAAGTTTCTCAAGTAGAAGGTCAGATCTTTCGATTCGCCTTTTTTAAGCTCACCAATGTAAGGATTATTCTCAACCTGAATGGATTGACTATCAAAGGAGAGGAAGGCGTATGCATCGCTCACATCATCGCCGTTGTTTGTCAGAGTTAGAGTGATGTAACCCCTCGAGGGTATTGTTGCTACCGAGGATGACACCGATGGGAGAGATGGAGTCGAAAGGAGAGTAGAGATGGAAGAAATAGCTATCTCAGATGGCATTCCAGTGCTTGAATGAGACCCAGACATTTCAGGAATCGATAGGCCCGGTATGGACATTGAAGACAGGGACGGCATGCCAGATAGAGATAATCTAACCGTTTTTGGTGCCGAGACAAAGCTTTTGACATTTGCTAGGAAGAAATGATTCTCCGCCCTAACTTTCAGACCGAGAGGCTTGAAGAGAACCATTGGCCTGCCACGCATCTTAAAGTTCAGCATGAGGTTTGCAGGGTAAGTTTGGTTCAGGGCGCCATCCATCACGTACACCTTGAATTTGATGTTCCTCTCCTCCTCGCTCTTTAGATCTCCAAGAAAGGCTGTCATGGCCTTCGGATTTGGCTGTATCGGGGGTGTGCAGTTCAACAGAACCATCGCATCCTCGATTGTGTTCAAGCCAATGTTCTTTATCTTTACCTCTACCATTCCCTCTTTTCCTGCAACTAGGTCTGATGAGACCGAAAGGATTGAGAAATCGTAATCTTTCTTCCTTATGCTTATCTTGAAGTACTCTATGTCTCTTTCATCGAAGTAAATGAGCTTCTGGTTTATCAGGTCGTATTCAATTCTGGTGTACTTCAGCTTCAACGGTATGGAGTGTTCTCCCTCTCTCGCATTTTCGGGGATCTTTACGATGAAAACGGCTCTGGTAGGAACTCCAGAGGGGAGATCTCCTATAACCTGTTCGTCAACGTTTCTTACGTCAATAACACCGTAGACGGGGTCGAGCTTAACCCTTAGGTTCTTAGCCATAGTCAGCATCGGAAGCATTTCTGAGATATTCTCATTAAAAGGTCCATCGTAGCGGGCATCGTTCTGTATTATCATCGTGATTGGGACTTCATCTCCTGGATGCAGGATTCCATCCCCTACTACACTAACATGGAAGCTTATTTGAGTTGCGTTTGCCGGAAAGGTTAGCATGGTTAAAATTGCAACAACAGAAATTCCGAGGAGTTTTAACTTCAATCTCGGATCTGAGTTGGTCACCATGAGGTAATCGCATAAGGTAAGATATATATGTATATCGGCAACCGATATATCGGAAACCAATAATCCAATCTATAACTTCTCAAGCTTTTCAAGCTTCTCAATAGCCTTGTCAATAACCTTCTCAACCTCGGACTTTGATTTTTCAGCGAGCTTTGCAACCAGAGTCAGAAACTCCCACCAATTTCTCAGTTTGAACAGCCTTAACCAAAGCTCCCTTTTCATAGCGATGAACTCGAGCAGGTTATCTGCTTCTCTCTCGCCTATGATTCCAGAAGCTTTCAAAACCTCGATCTTTTTAAGCATTGCTTCTTTCTCCCGCTTTGACGTCTCTTCCAGAATTGCCTTTCCCTTTTCTGAGAGTGAGTACACTTTTTTGTTTCCCTCCCCCCTCACGTCCAGAAAGCCCATGTTTGCGAGTTCCTTAAGCAGAGGGTAAACCGAGCCAGGAGATGGTTTTTTAATTTTCGCTCCTATCTTCTGAATCAATTCATATCCTGTGGCGTCCCTCTTTTCTAGCTCTTTTAAAATCAAAAGCTTGAGAATTCCCCGAATATGTTTTGTCATTATCTTTGTCTCTATTCGTTAGCATAAAAGAGTATCGGTAATCGATAAATTTATCTTAAGGGGTCGAAAGTGAAAGCCATGCTTAGCAAGTGACTCGCGCTAACTTTTACGATCATCTCCTGGGGGCTTGCCTTTACGGCGATAAAGTATACACTAAGCTTTTTTAATCCGTTCGAGCTTGTATCGCTGAGATTTTTAATCATAGACGTATTCTTTATCATCAGCATAACGGCAAGAAAAAAGAAAAAACAGCGTGAAGATGAAAGACATCCCGATTATTTTTATCCTAGGGTTGTTTGGTGCTACTATCTATCACGTTTCCTTAACGCAGGGGAAATCTACCTAACCTCTGGAATCGCAAGCCCATAATTTCAACTACTCCCGTTTTCATCTTGATACTAACATGAGGATTTCCTGAAAGAAAGGTAACTAAGATGAAGGTTCTCAGAGTTTGCATTGCCTTTGGTAGAGTTGCGTTACTATCCAAATCCAAGAGGGAGGGAGATCTTTTTGGCGTGCTTTTGGTTTTTATAAGTGCATTTTCCACCGCTAAACTTCCACCTAAAACAACCTCCAAATCAGTTGTAACTAACAAATAAAAAATTGTTCTCTATTTCTTTTCCCAAAACTTAAACCCCCTTAAAAACTCAGCAATCTCAATCTTCTTCCTAACCATAATCACAGTTTTAGTTGTTTTCTTTGCAATTGTTTCTGGAAAAGCTCCCCTGATGAGGTTTTTCAGGAAAGGCTGGTTTGAAGCTCCGATCATTATGGCATCGAAATTATCGCCCTCCCGAACCAAAGCTTCGATTTTATTTCTGGAGATTTTAATGAGTCTTTCAAATTTCACTTTCTCTTCTGGCATTTCGATATCAGCGGTATCTTGGATGTGTTTTTCTGCCCTTTCTCTTTCCTGCTCATTTGCAGCAAAATGGGCAAGAGTGGATTCAGATCCCAAAACCTTATTCAGATCGAGCGCTAATTCCGCAGCAAGTCTCGCGTGAGGGCCGCCAGCAGTCGGAATGAGAATTTTTCTCAATTTTCCAACCTCCAAAGAAGGTTCGAATCGTATAACTGCAACATCACATGGAGCTTTGAAGAGAACTGGATCTATCGTGCTTCCAAGAATGTAGTCCTTTCTGAAGGTTCTCCCTCTCCAGCCAAGAATTAAGAGATCAGCTTTCTCTTCTTCGATAGCGTTCAGAATTGCCTCAGGTATATTGTGAGCTATTTTTAATATCCCACCGATAGGTACATCAGAAACCTCCGGAAGGTTGATGAGTTCCTCCAAGAATTCTTTTTGCTCTTTAACATACTTCCTACCTGCTGTAAGAGGTGTTTGAGCCGGTAACCTGATTATGGAAAGTATAATCACTTCCCCATCCCTAGCTTTTGCCAACAATCTTGCAAACGTTACGAGCTTTTTCGCTACGGCAGGATTTTTAATCGCAACCAGAATCTTGTAAGGTTTCTCTTCAATGACCTTCTCCTCAAAAACCGTTTTATACTCCTCTTCTTGCTTCGTCTTTTCCTTTTCCTTAGAGTATCCTAAATAAACAACCACACCTAAAAGGATCCAGCCTACAGAGCTTGCAAGCGCCAAAAATCCATGTTCAACCTCAGTAATGAGGAAAAAGGCGATGATTATCTGAAGTATAATTGCCACAAGGGGTATGTAAGGGACGAGTGGAACCTTAAACGTTCTCTTGAGGGTTGGAGCTTTTAGCCTAAGTATAATCAGAACGAAATTCACCATTATAAAAAGAAGAATAAACATTATGTCAGTAGCAGCAGCTACTGCCTCTATTGGCAGAGTTAGAGCCATAAAAGATATTATTATATAGGTGAAAAAAATCGCATACTGAGGGGTTTTTGTTCGATCGTTGATCAGGGCAAGCTTATCACTTACATAGCCATCTCTTGCCAAAGCGAACGATACCCTGGATGAGGAGTAAATGGTAGCGTTCATCGCGCTAATAGTTGAAATCAATCCTGCTATGAGGAGTATGAAGTTTCCAAAAGGCATTATCTGATCCGATACTCTGATTAAACCCAGCTCAGCTAAACCACCAAGATACTGCCACGTCGGAATTTCAGCCTCAACTCCTCCAAGTACTGAGAAAGCTATCAAGATGTAAATTACAACGGCAATCCAGAGAGAAGCAAAAATCGCTCTCGGTATATTCTTCTCAGGGTTCTTAACCTCCTCCCCACTCTGAACGATTATCTCGTAGCCTTCAAAGGCTATATAAGTTAGGCCCATAGCTGCCAGAATGCCAACCATGCCAAACGGAGCAAATGATGGCGTTGTGAATTGCATAATCCAATTTGGATTTGAAAAAGTTTTGTAGATTCCAAAAGCGATGAAAAGAACGAGGATAAAAACCTTTAAAACGGTCACAAACCCTCCAACCCTTCCCGTTTCTTTAACACCCCTGTAGTTTACGTAGGTGAGGAAGGTTACAGCCAGAAAAGCGGAAAGCTTCGCAAGGATTTCTCGAGGTAGCATCACACTTCCAACTAAGATTTCAGCCATGAAGGCTCCAAAGGTTACCGCATAGAGTGAACACGCAACGCTATGGGCAAACCAGTCAACCCATCCAGCAAGAAATCCGAAAGATGAGGGGAGAGTTTCCTTTATCCAAACATATCCTCCTCCAGCCCCCGGCATAGCTGAACCAAGTTCAGCGTAAGCGGCTGCTGTAATCGTAGCGACTATACCGTTCAAGAGGAAAACGATGACCAAAGCGGGTCCAGCAACACCTGCAGCAATTCCAGTCAAAGCGAAAACCCCTGCCCCAATCATCCCTGCCACGCCGATCATTGTTATATCAAAGAAACCTAAGTCTCGGCTGAGCTTAACCTCAATCTGTCGCTGAGATGGTAGACGCTGAGATGGCTGAGACGGCTGAGACGGCTGAGGCTGCATAACAATGAATCCTTACGCAAAAGAATAAAAATTTTTGGAGTTTTTGATATAAATAAAATAAAAATCAAATTTTTGTAGTTTAACCCAAATATTCGATAAACAGGGTTGAAATTGAACTAAGCTACTGGCCATAAAGCAATGACCTTACTTTGAGACTCACGAAGATGTTTAAAGCTACAAGCATGGCTGCAGATGCGAGAAATGGTAAAAAAGGAGAGGTGATAAAGCCAGTTTGGTAAAGCCACATCGTAACTGCCATTAAGCTTAAAATGGAAGAGAGAAGAGCAAGCGAGGCATACATGTTCAACTTTTTCTTCTTTTGCTGAATTCCACCGAGGATTTCTTTCAGATCAGCTGTCCTTTTTTGAAGTAAGAAATCATAATACTCTAGATTTTCTGATGTAAAACTCCAGGCTCTTTAAACTACTATAAAATTCCTCCTTACTTTTTCCAGAAAAAACTGTTCTCGATTAAAGTGTTTATTATGGCTAAGGTACCAGCAATCATTTTTAGAAGAGAGATTTTTTGGTGGAATATCTTTCATTGGAAGGTATTTGGTTTTTCTAGTTAAATATCTTTTGTCTTTATTTCTTTATATTTCTTTGTCTTTATTTCACTCGTCAGATCCAATTTTCTATTTTTATTTTCAAATTCACAAACGTTATAAGTTATCTAAATCCAAATCGTCTACTGATTTTTAAAATTCAAAAGCATAGATAACTCATTATACCGCAAAATTCATAAACCATTTTTTAGAATGGAAAAAAGAGGGCCGGTAGCTCAGTTTGGAAGAGCGCTCGCTTGGCATGCGAGAGGCCTGGGGTTCAAATCCCCACCGGTCCACTTGTGAATAACCTATTATGCCATTTTTAAAACGATAAGAATTCTATGAGCTTCAATTCAAGAAAAGCCGATAGATTCATGTTTATTTCTTTGGCAGACTCTATTAGATTTTTATCCACAGTTATGGTTAATTTTGTTTTGTTGGTCTTTTGCCTTGGCATATTTTTATTAACACATGTTAATTTTAATACTTAAGCCACATAGGGCGTAAAGATAAGCGTGTAAGTGAAGAAATAACAGGCAAAAACGAACCAAGAAAACCAAGAGGAAAATCTAGAAGAAGACTAACAAGAAAACAAGGAAGAGATAGCTTCCATTATCTTGATTTTCTCGCTAAGCTTATGAGTTCTTTAACTAGTTGGGGGTCTTTAATCGTACATTCACCACGGTTATGATGACACGAAAGAAATTTTCGAGAAACCCCACTCTTGGTAATAAAAACGAATCCGTTATGATGGCATTTCGGACAGACGAGATCTATTCGCACACACCGAGGCATGTCTTGGATATATATAAGTTTATACAAGCTCATATATATCATTTGATAGGAGTTTATATAAGCCTTTGGTTTAAGTCTTCGTTTGAATTCAAAGCAAACCGTCAAGATTCAATAGATAAAGATACTTTTACGAGCCATATTAACTTCCTTTTCCTTCATCTAACGCTTTATTGATGAACTATCCCTTAGCTAACAAGTCATCATAATTCTCTTTTTTGATAATCTCCTCAATAATATTAATATGCCTTCCTTCCCATTCTACCAGCTGTTTTAGGGTATTTTTCATCTTGTTTACCTTATCCTCACCCATCTTTTCTACGACATCAGAGAAATCAAGATTTAACAGATGCAAATAATACTTCTGACTTCCAACTTCCCACCTCAATACCTCATCAAGGAACTTGCTCGCATCTTCCTCTTCTCGTAGATCGTATCTTTTGATGTTCACCGTTAAGGGCGAATTCCCTAAAATTCTCAATGTCATAACCCATCAAATCAATAATTTCTTCAATCACAAATCTATGTACTTCAGAACCGTACATTACTACAAATAATGAGACCCAAACTTCATCGTCAGTTGTATATAGGAGGCATTCTGCCAACGCTTCACTTACAGCAAACTCTCCTGAAATACGCTTTGCCAAGCATAGATGCTAAAACCCTAAAATCCACTTTTATTTTTTGTATATAAGTAAAACACCATTTTAGATTAATATGTCTTTCTAAGAGGTAAATTCCACCGGTACTAGGCTTTTGAGTTAAAAAATAATCCGATTTTTGGTTGCAATTCAAATCCAACGATAAAATATATAAAACAATTGCAGAATCGCCTTCTCATGAGAAAATACAAGGCTGCTATCCTCGGAGCAACAGGGATGGTCGGGCAAAAGTTTATCCAAATGCTTAGTCAGCACGAGTGGTTCAAAATAACATCTCTTGCAGCATCGGAAAGAAGGATTGGAAAGTTTTATGGAGATGAGGTTGACTGGAAGGTTTCTGCAAATATCCCGGAAGAGGTTAAAGACATAGAAATGCTTCCGATGGATCCAAAAGCAATCGATGCAGATATCGTTTTTTCTGCCCTTCCCAGCGACACAGCAAGAAAAGTTGAGGGTGAATTCGCTTCCCATGGCTTTGTCGTTGCATCCAATGCCTCAGCTTACAGGATGGAGGAGGATGTACCTCTAGTGATTCCTGAAGTCAATCCTGAGCATTTAGCCTTAATAGAAATCCAAAAAAAGAATAGAGGTTGGGATGGATTTATCGTCACGAATCCCAACTGCACAGCAATCATGCTTGTTATAAGCCTTAAACCCCTAATGGACCTCGGATTAAAGAATGTAAAAGTTGCCACTATGCAAGCTTTGAGTGGAGCAGGTTATCCAGGAGTTCCATCCCTCGCCATCACCGATAACATCATACCTTTTATAAAAGGTGAAGAGGACAAGGTAGAAAATGAGCCTTTAAAACTTTTAGGGAAATTCAACGGAGAAAAGATAGAATTTGCCCCGATAAGCGTTTCCGCATCATGTCACAGAGTTCCCGTTATCGATGGTCACACCGAGGCTGTCTGGGCAGGATTTGATAAAGATGTAAGTGTTGAGGAGGTTATAGAGGCCTTTAACTCTTTAAGACCTTTAGATCTTCCAACATCTCCAGAAAAAGTCATAATCGTAAGAAAAGAGCCCGATAGGCCGCAACCAAGATTTGACAGAGACGAAGGGAATGGAATGAGCGTTTCAGTTGGCAGAATAAGGAAAGATAGCAGCTCAACGATCAAGTATATAGTCATGGGGCACAATACTGTGAGAGGAGCAGCAGGAGCCAGCATACTGAATGCAGAACTTATGATCAAAGAAAAATTAATATAACATAAAGTACGCCTCCATTTCACTAAAAAACAAGGAGGGATAAAGATGGCCGAGAACGCAGTGTTTGTTGGAAATAAGCCCGTTATGAACTATGTTCTGGCAGTATTGACGCAGTTTAACAGCGGAATAAACGAAGTTTCCGTAAAAGCGAGAGGTAGGGCGATAAGTAGGGCAGTCGACGTAGCAGAGATTGTCAGGAAAAGATTTCTGCCAGATGTAGAAGTTAAGGATATTCAAATCTCCACGGAGAAAGTGGAGAGTGAGCAGGGAGAGGCTAACGTATCGGCAATAGAAATAACCCTTGCAAAGAAGTAAAAGCAAAATAAGAAGGAATCCCTGACTTTATTTTTAAATTTAGTGTTGTTTTAGTTTTTCAATTCGGATTTTGTTATCTTTATAAAAACTTTCTTATATATCAGAATATCACAAAATTTTTTAATTTTACTACCAGTGTAGTTTCGATGATAGAAGGTTTACCTACTCTTGACGATATTCATTTTTCAGGTAAAAACATCATCCTTCGGATTGACATCAATGCTCCGATTGTAAACTCGACAATTTTAGATACTACTCGATTTGAGAGCCACATACCCACGCTGGAAGAGCTCGACGGTTGCAAGGTTGTAATTCTCGCTCACCAAAGCAGAGCCGGGAAAAAGGATTTTACAACGCTAGAAGCCCATGCCAAAACACTCTCTAAGCTTTTGGGTAGAGAAGTAGAATACATCGATGAGGTTTTTGGAAATTGTGCAATTAATAGGATCAAAGAAAAGAAAAGGGGTTATATTTTACTTGAGAATATTAGATTCTATGCTGAAGAGACACTTAAAAGAAGCCCCGAAGAACATTCGAACTCACTGATCGTGCAGAGATTAGCTCCTCTTTTCGATCTTTACGTTAATGATGCATTTTCTGCTTCCCATCGAGCTCAGGCTTCTCTTGTAGGATTTCCTCCTGTTCTACCTTCTATAGTTGGGAGACTCGTCGAGAAAGAAATCAAAGCCCTTTCAACCGCTCTCAAAAGCAATGATAGCAAAATATTCATTCTTGGGGGGGCCAAAATCTCCGATTCGGTAAAGGTTATGAAAAACGTTTTAACAAGGAATATCGCCGAAAAAGTTGCCATAACAGGCGTTGTAGCAAACTACTTCCTGATGCTTACCGGTAAAAAACTTGGAGAGACTAATGAAAAGGTTGTCGAGGAGAACAAGGAAGGAATTGATGACGAAGAAATGAAAGAATTCCTCAAAAAGTACAGTAAAAAAATAATCCTGCCAGTCGATCTTGGAGTTGAGATAGAAGGAAAAAGAGAAGATGTGGATATCAACGAATTCGACGGAGATGGGAGGATAATGGATGTCGGAGTTAACACAATATCCATTCTAGCTGAAGAAATCCCAAAGTACGGTGTGGCTGTCATAAACGGTCCTGCGGGTGTTTTTGAGGATGAAAGATTCTCCCTTGGAACCTTTGAGATTCTGAAATCCGTTGCTGAGGCTGAGTTCTCGGTGGTTGGAGGGGGGCATATATCTACCGCTGCAAGAATGATAGGAATCGACAAAGAGATGGATCACGTTTCAACAGGTGGGGGGGCGAGTATAAGGTTTTTAAGTGGTGAAAAACTCCCTGCTCTTGAGGTTATAAAAGAATATTGGGAAAAAAAGTGGTCCAGGGAAATTAAATTAGGAACTTAAAGAACTCAGGAGCCCGAGGATTGAATCTATTTAAATTCAAACTCAAAATCTTTTTATCCTTTGTTCTCTCCAGCGATTCCCTCCCATCGATGGTATTCGACGTTAAAACCCAAGATATCCAGAACCCTTAAAACGGTATGATCTACAATATCGTCAATTGTTTTTGGTTTCGTGTAGAAAGCGGGAATGGGTGGCATCACTATTGCTCCGATTCTGGAAAGTCTCAGCAGGGTTGTAAGATGTCCTTCATGGAGTGGAGTTTCCCTCACCAGCAGAATGAGCTTTCTCCTTTCTTTCAAAGTTACATCCGCTGCCCTTGCGATAAGGTTGTCTGCAATTCCGTAGGCTATGGAAGAGGCTGTGTTGATTGTGCAAGGAGCGATAACCATCCCATCATGCTTGAAGCTCCCGCTGGCTATCGCTGATCCTGTATCTGAAGGGGAATAAAAGAAATCGGCAAGGTTCCTGAGGTATTCTTCAGTTTTATCAGTCTCAACTTTCATGGTGAGAAGAGCAGGTTTTGAGACAATAAGATGGACTTCAGATTCAAGGTCTTTAAGCATCTCAAGGAGTCTGATCCCATATACTTGACCGCTTGCCCCTGTCATTGCAAGGATGATTTTTTTCATATCATTGTTTTTATGGATTAAAATATTTAAATTTACTTAACTGTTAGAGTCCTAGTTCCTAGTTGAAGTGGCGAAAGGATTCCTTAGTCTTCATGCAAAAATAAAGCACAATAATTCCCCATTAAAGATTAAACAATCGAGATCGAATACTTTTTAATTTCAGTGCTTAAAATCTCCCTTACGTAAAAAATTATTTAATGTCCTATAAGAATGATTGTCAATTGAGAGCGACATTATGGCTGGGAAGTGCTGAAGAAGATATCTACGATGCAAAGAATTCTATCGCTTCTCTAATCACCTCAGCCTTTGAAGCTTTCAATTTTTTAGAATTGATAATCTTTACCAGTAGTGTCAACAGCTACTCCCTTCCCTTCAAAATCGTACTGAAAAGCTCAAAAAACTTAAAACAAAAATAAAGGAAAAAATAAGATTTGTTCTTTAACGCTTCGCGTTTATCGTCTTCTCAACAGATATGCTACTGCTAGCAGCCCTGCAACTGCGAAGATTGCCTCAAAGCCTGGCTGTGGCTTGGGTGTTGGTGTGGGTGTTGGCTTGGGTGTTGGGGTTGGTGTTGGGGTTGGTGTGGGTGTTGGCTTGGGTGTTGGGGTTGGTGTGGGTGTTGGGGTTGGTGTGGGTGTTGGGGTTGGTGTGGGTGTTGGGGTTGGTGTGGGTGTTGGGGTTGGTGTTGCTGGGATTTCCTTCACAATCGTGAAGACTGCTGTTGCTAATGCGTCATCTGCAATTGGATCACCAGCAAGCCATGGCTCATCTGGTGATTTCTTGATGTTTGCACCTTCTGTAAGTGGATAATTCGTGTTTTGTGTTGTTCTAGCATCATCTCTGACGTAAACTACATAGTCCGCCTCTGCAAATGAATATGTCTGCAACTCATAAGTCGCTGTTCCACTCTCATCTGGAACGAGCGCTATTGGTCCAACTTTCTTGTTAGGACCTTCAATGTAGAGCCAGATGTGACCTCCTATTGATGGGTAGTCTGCACTCCTTGTAGTTTTAACTGTTATTGTGATTGGATCGCCCTGTTTGACCATAGAAGGCATGCTAACTGAGATTGTAGGTCTTGTCAGCTCAATCGCCAATGAATCTGAGGCAACCTTGACTTCATTCCCTGCTGTTCCGTATTTAACTGTAACCGTTAAAGTATACAGCCCTGGAGTCGGATATCCGGTACCAGTAATATCATCTTTTGTATCAAAGGAGATCTTGAATTCGCCTGCAGATTTGTCAGTCCACGCAAATACCTTTGACGTGTCGAATGTTTTCTTGATGTTCATACCTTCGAGTCCCACGGAAACTTTAACCAAGTCTTTGTCAACCGCATTTGTTGTACCTTCTACTGTCACCTTATTACCAAGCACAACCGACGTGGGAGCACTTGTTATTGTGACTACGGGGTCAATAACGTTTACTGATAGCAAGACCTGTGGATCCTCGTAGGTATTAATAACGTTCTTGTTAACGGCAGCATATATCGATATCAGGTATGATCCTGCACTTGCATCGTCGCTGACGCTGATGCTAAGTGGGAATTCAGGACTTTCTACAACAACACCACTAGTAGCGGTTACATTGATCTCTCCATCAACTGGTGTAGGTTCAGCCTGGAAAGCACTTCCACTATAGCTGAACAAACCTGCACCACTCGAGTCGGTATAGAGGACAATATATGGTGCATCCGTTGAGCCATTTAGCTTGAGCGTTCCACCTCTTAGAACGGTCGGGTTATCGAAGTATAAGTTAAGTGCTTGTCTTATAATTTTGACTTTCACTTCATTACTCTCAACACTTGTTCCTCCTACTGTCGCAGTTGCTTTTATTGTAAGTGTCGTGAAGTTTGCATCATCCTTTACTGTGAAGTCGTAGCTGAACACTCCAGCTGCATCCGTGTATGTAACATAGGGTCCCGCAGTTGCAAGCTCTTCATCTCCATCCACCGAGATTGTAACTTTGGTGTTGGTCGGAAGGGTTGATTCACCTGAGATCGTGAAGCTTCCTCCTCTTACAACTGAGAGTTTATCCGAAGAGATCGTAATCTCAGGTTTGAGTATTGTTGCTTTGACTTCGGCTTTTGCAGTTATGTTGGTATCAATGGTTACGGTTGCCCTTATCACAACATCCATGCCAGCGTTTGCTGTTCCGACATCCCAGTACCATTTCCATGTACCATCGGATGAAACCTGAATTCCACTCTGAGAAGCGATCACATTGGTCTCGTTTCCATCCTCATAGATCTTCACAGAGATCACGTTTGTCAGTCCTGCATCTGCCCCGCTTCCAGAAGCTGCAACATTGGTTGAACCAGAGATTGTAACAACCGAGCCTGGTTTAACCTCAGTAGGTGCAGAGACAGTAATCTCAGGATCAATTACATTGAATGGGTAAACCACAGTCGTGTTAACGGAATCCCATACCATTATTTTGAGTGCATACTTTCCAGATGTGGTGAGCTGTACTGAGATGGTTGCACTTCCAGTGTTGGAGAATCCAGTCTTTGTCACGTTAGGTCCAGCAATTGCCCATGCAAATGCTGTTGATGGGTAAGTCGTCACACTCGCCGTGAAATTGTCTCCAGTCACAACATCATAATCGCTAATGCTAACGTCAACCTCTGTTCCCCCAGTTACAGTAGATGTTACCTTTATTACTCCACTGAACAAGTCTGCGGGAAGTCCAGAATCTGTACTATTATAGATCGCTTTTCCATCTTCATCTAAAATTGTTAGATAATATTCTCCCGGATATAATAGCCCTGTTGTGTCTACAGTCAGAGTTTGCTCAGCAACATTGCTTGGCAGCACAAATACTTTTTCAGTATCATCAGTTGCATTATTTACTATCTTGAGTGCTCCTGAACCCGAATATACGACATTTATTGTGAACGTCTCTCCATAGGTCAAGCTGCTATCTGAGACGCCCACTTGGAAAAGCGTTAGAGCGCTTGCCATCCCAGTCGCTGCGATCAATAGTACTAGTAATGCTGCAATCCCTATTTTCACATTTACCCTACTCATATTTTCTCTACCTCCTTACATAAATCTCCTTAGTTGTGTTCTCGCTTATACCTACCACTATATAAACTCTACTTTTGAGTGACGACGAAGGCAGATTCGACGATCAGCGAAAAGGCATATTTTTGCCTTTCGCTAACAATCAAATCCCATCCGCCCTCTGCCGTCACCGCTCATTCTTTATAAAACTTAACCATATTTAAATTTTTTGCTATTTTTACTAATCAAATTTGTGTGAGGAGATGACGGACTTTATAGAAGCATCTCAGAGATGTATGAGATGATAGGCGTTCAATATGAGCATTGTAAAAATAACGACGATCTGAAAGGATTATCAACGTGATTTTCATCATTTTATCGTAATGAGGTACAAAGAATAGCAAGATGTATAAATGACAGAGAATAAATTAAAAGAGTCTCATCCGAAGGTACACAATATTCGAGGGAAAAAGATAAACAAAACAAAGAATCGGATTGGTAAAAAGATGAAATTTTAAAATATTTTTTAAAATAAATTTGCTAAAATCTATGGAAACTAAGTATGGACAGATAGTGAAAAGGAAATAATTTATTTTTCTTTATCTTTAAAAAACTCCTCAAACTTTTTCTTTAAACCATAAGTTATCTTCTCTTGCCTCTTTAAAACGTCTAAAACCTTTCAGAATTAAACTGCCAAATAACCCAGTGCAGCATAAATTTTATTCTAAAAAAACACCGGTAACAAAAGCTCTCTCAACATTATCGCAGTTTACAGTTAGAGCTCTTGAATGTTTGTATCTCTTCCAAATGTGGTTTCCTTTATGCCTTCACATGATGCAAGCATTCTGATTCACATTCAAAATCACCAAAAACTCCTAATGAGGACAAGCTCCAGTTATCAATCGAGCTGGTAACTCCATCGATGTTTTCCAGTCCAGATAAAACCTTTGCAGAGTTTATAAGAAGGAGAGCTAAGAATGGAAGCATGATCGCCAAAATCACTACTAAGCAGAGAATAATTTGATTTAAAAAATGAGATATCAACGGACTCTTCCGCTCCTGCCATTTGAAAATTAGTTAAAATCTTATTACAAAAAGTTATTGATTCAAACTTATGGAAATTTATGAAATTATCAGATAATATTTTTAGCCCGTATTCCTAGTCAAACTTAAGTGAAAAACCTTTATATATACTCCTGAAAAAATAAGATTAAATGCCAAAAAAAGTCGTGCTTGCGATAGACAGGGATAACGATCTCGGGAGAAAAGCAGAAATTGAAGGTGTTGTTGTAGGCAGAAAAGAGAATCTAAACGCTGCCATAAAACTTGCTGAGGTGGATCCAGAGGATTCAGATATTAACACCATATTCGCCGCTATAAAGATCTACGATGAACTCATAAAAGGGGGAGAAGATGCTGAAATCGCGACGGTAACGGGAGACGAAAAGGTTGGAATTTCCTCAGATGCGAAAATTGCGGAGCAGCTGGATTTTATAAAGAGGAAGATAAACCCTTCAAGCGTAATAGTCGTCTCAGATGGATCAGAGGATGAATTTGTTTTGCCGATAATCAGCTCAAGATTTAAAATCGATTCGGTCAGAAGGATAGTTGTAAAGCAGAGCAAAACGATTGAGGGGACATACTACCTTCTGAGGAAGATGCTAAGCGACCCAAAAATTGCAAAAACGTTTTTCGTTCCGATTGGAATCATTTTGATAATCTACTCCATCTTTGTTTTCGCAAACTATCCCCAATATGCTGTCGGAACTATCATCTTGCTCATAGGTATTTATCTGATCCTGAGAGCTTACGATTTGGATACGGGCATAGAGACATTCTTCTACAACACTAAAACCGCACTGCTTGAGGGGAGAATATCTTTTGTCACATATATAATAGCAGCCATTCTTATCATCATAGGATTCATAGAGGGATTCTATACTCTCTGGAGGTTCAGCAATCAGCCTGTCTCTCCTGGAGTGATTACCCTGGCAACATCTTTTATCTACGGAGCGATCTGGTATTACACAGCTTCAGGAATCTTTATTGCTACTGGAAAATTACTTGATGCAATAATCGAGCATAAAAGCTTCACAAAATACATCTCCATGTCATTTCTCCTGATTTCCGCAGGTTTGGCTTTATGGGGTGGAAGCTTGTACATCCTTTCAAACTACCAACCATTTCAGATGGAGGAGGGAGATGCAATAAGATATTTTGCCCTCTCAATATTTGGATCTGTCTTTATAGCAATCGTTGGAATTCTCCCGATGAGGGGTAAAGAGTCCAGAGCCGTCCAAGAACTTAGAGACTAGCTTTTGAAGTAAAACTCTCTATAACTCCAGTTGGTTTTTAGGATTTTAATTTATTTTCATTTTAATTTTAAGATTTTAATCAAAAACAACTCAACTTAGTAAAATATAACTCAACACTTTCACACCACAGACAAAGGTGATATCTTTCAAAATCCATCTAAACCTATGCACATCGATGTCCTGTCGGTGACGATCAGAGCCGGTCTGAATGCAATAAGGGGGCCCGTAGACGTAGCAGTAATGGCCGTGAAGAATTATGTAGACAACCATCCATTCTCTATGCTCTACATCTGTGGAAATCAATCGAGAGTATTGGATCATTTGAGAGGAGACTTCGATGTGAGGAGGGCTTTCACGGTATATCAGCTCTTCAGCATCTTGGAGGATGTATATCAAGATGTCGTGTTCATAGAGCATGATCCTTTACTGTTTGAGGATGTTGGTAGAGACGGAAACTACAGCTTGGTTGAAATTCTATCTTTAGCAATGAAAGACGTTGCAAGGAGGAGGTTGGTACTTTACTTTTCAACTACACAAGATGTGTTCTTCGATGTTATAGTCAAAAACTCAGATAGAGTTTTGTTTTTCGAAAAAGAACCTGGAGGATATTTTATAGCAGAGTCAGAAAGTTACAGGGGCTGTAGAAGGTTTCACCATCGCTTTCTGCCAAAAGGTCAAACGACTCTTAAGGCATTCTAGGAGGTGAAGGATGAGAAGGAGCCTATCAAGTATTAGACAAGAAGTTAAGGCAATAGCAAAGAGATATAACAAAATAAAAAGGGATCTGAAGATGGAAAAGCAAACTTATGCTCAAGAAGATCGAGAAAAGTTAAAAAGGCCAGAACGATTGGAGTGAGCTTGGAAAGAAATAACTCTTTGAAATCATTTGGAGGGTTTTAGGTTAAACCTAAGTTTCACGCTCACTTTTAGTTTGTCCAGTTTAGTTCTCCATCATCCAAGGTTGGATTTCTGAGGGTTTGTCTATGTCCATTATTTAAATTAAACAGTAATAAAAGTAATAAAAAACAAAAAAGGCAAAACAAACACCCAAAACCTAACCCAATTTACAATCAAATTACAAAGGTCAAATTTAAAAATCCTGTCATATAATTGAATCGATAAAACCGAGGTAAGAAGAGTAACCTGAGTGAAGGACTAGAATAATAGATTGGAAATATAACAATAGCTACAAACTAAAAAATAACCCAACTAAACTATCCCATATCAATCCATATTTCTACCAAAATTTTGAGCTAAATTCGAAAAATTTGAAAGAAAAGTGATATTATGAAGGCAGTTATCCTGGCTGCCGGATTCGGGACGAGGATGAGTGCACAGACTCCCAAGTCCCTCGTCAAGGTTGCCGGGAGAGAGATAATCTATAGAACGATGAAGATTCTTTCAGACTATGTAGATGAATTTATCGTTGTCGTTGGGAAAAATGGGAAAAAAATTGATAACTTCCTGAAAGACAAGGATTTTAATTACAGAATCATCAGAAATCCAAACCCCGAAAGGGGAAACGGTTACTCTTTTTACCTTACAAAGGATGTTTCCGGTGATAGATTCATCCTTGTAATGGGAGATCACATTTACGAAGAAGAGTTCATAAAAAGGGCTGTAAAGGGAGAAGGACTAATAGGTGACAGAAATCCAGCTTACGTTGATCTTGAAGAATCAACAAAGGTCAGATGCAAGGATGGCAGAATAGAAGATATCGGGAAAAAACTTGAGGAATTCGATTTCGTCGACACAGGATTTTTCATCCTTTCAAAAGATATTTACGAACATGCAGAATCGATTGTGAGGGAAAAGGAAGTTGTAGAACTTAGCGAGATAGTAAAAAAGGCGAAGATCCCAGTCACAGAACTCTCAGGATACTTCTGGATGGATGTTGATACAATCGATGATCTAAAAAAGGCAAGAAAATTCATTGTAAGAAGCTCAGTAAAAGGATTTGGTGATGGTTTTGTCGCAAAACATTTCAACCGGAGAATTTCACTCCGCTTGAGTGAACTGCTCGTTGACCATCTAACCCCAAATCAAATGACCGTGATATCCTTCTTATCAGGAATCCTTTCATCTCTCACTCTATTTTTCAGCATACCACTTGCCGGAATCGCCTATCAGCTCAGCTCTATCATCGATGGATGTGACGGGGAGATAGCCAGGGCAAGTTTAAGGAAAAGCAAGTTAGGAGAATACGCGGACTCCATGCTCGACAGATACGTGGATTTCATTTTTCTCGTTGTCTTAGGTTACGTATCTAACCTCAGCATTTACTTCTGGATGATTTTGGTTTTTGCAATTTTTGGCTCTGTCATGATAAGTTACTCAACGGAGAAGTACAAAGCAGCGTTCTCTGAAAGTGCTTACGGTGCAATTCCATCGCTGAAATACCTGATTGGAAAGAGAGACGAGAGGATCTTCGTAATAATGATCTTCTGCCTTGCCAGTCTAATTGAATCCCTCATCCTGATTCTCGCAATCTGGACGAATATTAGAGTTCTCGCAATACTATTAATTGTATACAAAAATAAAAAGGGGATTTAATTTTTTAATTTTCACGAGATCGGGTTTTTGAAAGAGAGTTATAAGATTAAAAGTTATATATTTTATAAAAGTATAAGTAATTAAATATCCTAGAAAAACATCGTGGCGTCTGCTTCCAAAACAAGGCTATTCAAAGTTGCAGCCCCGACAACTTTCACACCATCAACTATATCTCCCCGATCTATACCCAGAAGCTCAGCACTTCTATCACATACCATCATTTCAACACCACTACTCAAAGCCTGATCCATTATTTCCTTCAAGCTCGGAAAGCTCCCCAGTTTGATTTTCTCAGCCTCACCTTTCTTTACAACCGTAACACCTTTCACAACAAAGTAGATTACAGCCTCAATATCCATGGCTTTCGCCGTCATTGCCAGAACAAAAGGAGCATAGAGTCTTTCTGGTGTGTCGATTCCGCTGGTCTGAACATAAACGATTTTTTCCTCCTTATCCATGATAGGAGTTGTTGCCATTATTTATAAAACTTCTTATTTTTGATTTGCTTTATTATTTTTGATTATCCATAACCAAAATTAATATATCTTATGTGCTGTAAATCTCTTTATGTACATTCATAGTGAGATGCTTTTGCCAGATTACATTGCTCTCGCCATGCTTATAACAACATTTCTGTTTATTATTTTCATTTTACTTTACGGAATTTTTGATGTTCTAGGATTACGATTAAGGATTAGAGTGGAGGGCGTTAAGTTAACAATGAAGCTTAAAGTTCCTTGCCCAAAATCAATTTAGAACCTTATATTTTTGTTTAGTCTTTAAAGATTATACCAACTCATGACAAGTTTTTTACTCAAAACCTCAACCCCAAAAATTTGTTTTTCCTAGCCAATCAATGGCTCTTGAAAATCACCTATAAAAAACTTCAGCATGTCCTGAATTTTCAGCAATAGCTCAAAAATAAACCAAAAATCAAAACAAATTATGTTTCCTAATTGCTAAACATCCAATTCCAGTTTTCTTTGCCCTCTCATGAGGACAAGATTAGAGACCCTCACACCCACCAGTCTAATTTTCAAATCTCTAAGATGGTTTACAAGCAGCTCTTTTGCAGTCTTTTTTAAATGCTCAAGCTGTCTCGTTCTGAAAGGCAAAGTTTTGGAGTAAACATGGGTCTCAAAATTTTCATACCTGATTTTTAATGTCACTGTTTTGAAACTTAGATCCTTTTTCAAGATATCTTTATGAACACATTCAGATAGTATATCTAAGATTCTTATAACGAAATCGAGATCGTTTGTATCCTCATCAAATGTAAGCTCCCTTCCAATGGATTTCCTATCCTCCCTCTCCCTAACTTCACTCTCATCTATCCCCTGGGCCATCAGATAGAGCTTTACACCCATAACTCCAAAAATATCTGCAAGCTTTGAGGGGTCGTAGGATGCAAGATCGCCTATGGTTTTTATCCCCATCTCTTTTAGCTTAATTTCTGTCTTTCTGCCAACACCTATCAGTCTCCTCACCGAGAGAGGTGCAAGAAAAGCTTTTGCCTCATTTTCCTTAACCACAGTCAATCCATCTGGCTTCTTGAGGCTACTTGCTATCTTAGCGACCAGTTTGTTTGGGCCGATGCCTATAGAGCAGGTAAGTTTCTCCTTCTCAAAAATCTCCTTTTTTACTTCTTTTGCAAGTGATTCAGCCCCCTTATAATTTCCTACCCTTGATGAAACGTCCAAGAAAGCCTCATCCAGTCCCCATCGCTCCAGTTTGTCAGCATACTTTTGCAGTATTTCCATTATTTCTCCAGAAACCTTTTTGTAAAGCTCGTAATTGACAGGTAAAAATACTGCATCGGGACAGAGCTTATAAGCCCTTAAAATTGGCATCCCTGATTTTATACCAAACTTCCTTGCCTCATAATTGCACGTGCTCACAACTCCCCTACCTTTCTTTGGGTCCGCCCCAACCACAACGGGTTTGCCCTTTATCTCAGGCCTTTCTCTTTCCTCAATCGCGGTGAAGAAATGATCCATGTCAACGTGAATTATTATCCTTCCCATAATTGAAACTTGTTTTCATGATTTTAGTTTATCGTTTTAACAGAGTTGTTTATTTTGGAGGATGAAGAAGATGAATAAATTAAAAAATCCGTTTATTGTGATTGGTTTTTTGATATGTTTCATATATTTACTACACCTGGGTCTAACAACTTCAATAATCCTAGTGTTATGCTTTAAATTATGCCTCAAAACAGTATTCAAAAATTAACTAACATCATCATGAAATATAGCTCACCATCATCATTAATATTCAGCAAATCTTAAGATTTTAAAGCCTTTATTATTCCTGATGTCTCTATCCTCTGAACTGAAAGCAATACGTCCAGGAGATCATCTCTGCCTGATTTATGACGATGATGAGGAAAGACTCAAGATACTCATCCTCTATATACTGGAAGGTTTGAGGAAAAGAGAGAAGGTTTTCGTTCTGAATGAGAATGAAGAGGAAATTAAAGAAATCCTAAAAGAACTGGCAGATTTGGAAAATGTTTCTAACAAACATCTTATTTTTCTGAACCCAGAGAGATTCTATTTGAGGAGAGGATTTAATTCTGATATTTTGCTCGAAGAACTATGTGAGATCGAAGATAAGGCATACATCGATGGATTTAAAGGGATAAGGGTTGCGAGAAATACGGGCTTGCTTAGCTTTAATGATGAAAGAATTCTTAAATATGAGGCAAAAGTGAATAGTCTGCTGGAAAAAACAACGATGTTATGCCTTTACGATGCCAGAAGGTTCGATAGCAATTTCCTGAAAAAGGTAGTTCGCCTACATCCAAAGATTATTTGGAAAGGAAAGGTTCTTGACAATTTTAAATTCGATGTTGAAGGAGAAGAGGACTACTTCTTACTTATGAAAAAGATATCAGAAATGGGAGAACTCAAAAAAGAGTTTCAGAGACTGAAGGAACAATCTAGAATTCTATTTGAAGGAAGTGACGGGATATTCATTCTTAGAGGAGATACATTTGTCTCATGCAATTCTAAGGCCCTTGAACTCCTTGGTGTAAACAAGCACGAGCTAATCGGCAAAAAACCATGGGATTTTTCTCCAATAAGGCAACCTGACGGGAAAAATTCAAGGAAAAAAGCCCTTAAAAAGATTAATTCAGCTCTTAGCGGAAAACCTCAGGTTTTTGAATGGCAGATTTTAAGGGATGGAGAAGTAGTTGATTTGGAAATAAGCCTTTCGAGGTTCATGATAGATGACAAATACCACTTGATGATGATAGCGAGGGATATAACAGAAAGAAAGAAAATGGAGGAAAAACTGAAAGAGAGCGAGAAGAAGTACAGACAACTCTGGGAGAATGCTGGAGACATCCTCTTCATCATTGATCTTGAAGG